>Ga0187833_10000764_pt1 | contig 37459 bp, 28 predicted proteins | sample ETNtaG_37_FD_167968 | JGI IMG/M metagenome (GOLD analysis project Ga0187833, IMG submission 167968) | Marine microbial and viral communities from oxygen minimum zone, Eastern Pacific Ocean - ETNP2014_SV_400_PacBio MetaG (Illumina Assembly) | ecosystem: Environmental > Aquatic > Marine > Hypoxic...
GTTTTCATATGAACAAGAGAGTGTGGTCGGGGCGACTGGACTCGAACCAGCGACCCCCTGCTCCCAAAGCAGGTACTCTAGCCAACTGAGCTACGCCCCGACGTGTTTCTATTATGATGAAAGAACAGATGAATGGCTAGAGTACTGGTTATTAATTTGCTCGCTCCCGCTTCGCGTGCGCTCGACAGCCAACTTAAGCTAGCCCCGATCTCTTCCTATTCTACGTCAAAACCACACATATGGCTAGAGTGCAGGTTCTTTATTTGTTCACCATCTGTCTGAATCCTGATTCACGATCTATTTATCATGGATGAGAGCAGGTCTTCCCTGTGGTGAGCTTGTCGAATCCAGACCTGCGATCAATGCTATTGGTTTACATCGCACGTCGAAGACGTGCTCTACGTGTGGAAAAAATCAAGGTTCAGACAATTGCAGGCTTAAGCTATGATAACCACCTCATAGTTCGATTACACTCACTATAAATGCTCTGCAGAGTCCTCACACGTTCGCGCTCTCCCGGAATCGGCAATGGTCTTACATACGATTGCGGAGATTTTGAGCTGAAGGAGGGCTCGCATGTTTCAATTCCGCTTAGAAAAGAGATTGTCGAAGGTGTTGTGTTTGAAGTTATGAAACAACGCAAAGACCAAGATTTCGATATCAAGAATGTAGAGGCAGTCTTGGCCGAGTCCCCTCTTCTAAACTCTACTCAGTTAAAGACCTTAGAATGGATAAGTAATTACTATTGCTGTTCCCTCAGGCAAGCGCTTCGAGTTTGGCTTCCAACTCCGAGTTGGAAGAAACTAAAGCCTAAGAAAGAGCCTTACTTCAAATTAATTGATCCAACTATTCCTAAGCGCGGAGTAAACCAACAGATGATTGTTGAATATCTGCGAGATAAAGACTGGGTGCCGCTTTCGCAGATTAAAGATGAAATAAACGTATCGGGTTCAAGTTTGAAGAAGTTAGCAGAAAAAGGCAGACTTGCGATGGAAGAGCGAGAGGAGACTTACGACCACATCAAGCCTGAGATAAATGAACCTAAACTTACAAATGCTCAAAATGAAGCATATAAAAAAATCAAGAAGTCAGATAAGCCTTCATTACTATTTGGAATCACATCAAGCGGAAAGACAGAGATCTATGCCCAAATGATTTCAGATGCTGTTCATTCAGGCAAACAAGCAATACTGCTTGTACCTGAAATTTTATTAACTGAACACTGCATACATCGTTTTGATGAGCTGCTTGGGCTTAAGCACATAGCAGTAGTTCACAGCAGACTCACAATCGCTCAGCGCAGAAGAGCATGGACCAAGATTCATAATGGTGGAATTAGTCTTGTTATAGGCTCCAGAAGCGCATTATTTGCTCCTGTACCCAATTTAGGCTTAGTCATAATCGACGAAGAGCATGAATGGACATACAAGAATGAACAGAGTCCGCGTTATCACGCACGAGAGACGGCAGTTAAGCTTTGCGAATTTGCGGGAGCTAAGCTGGTACTTGGAACTGCGACACCTTCACTTGAATCTTGGGCAAGAGCCAAGTCAGGTGAATATAATTTTGTAAAACTTACTGAGCGCTATCAAGATCAGCCTCTTCCTAGTGTCAGAATTATTGATTTGGCAGATTCAAATTTTGGAAAGCTATACCCATTCACTCCCCCATTGCTTGATGCGATCTCGGACAGAATTAAAAAGCACGAGCAATCAGTTTTATTTATTAATAGAAGAGGAGTTTCTTCTGCACTCATGTGTCTGGACTGCAAAAGAAGAATTGTATCTCCCGAATCCAATCTGCCATTCACAGTACACAAAGATTATCAGGGCAATCCTTACTTGCTCGATCATACAACTGGCACACGCGGAGAAGTTCCTGCGACTTGTCCATCATGTAGCTCAGTCAGACTTCATGCAATAGGCGCAGGTACACAGCGCATAGAAGAGATTTTGAACGCAGAGTTCCCTAATGCAAGACTTCTGAGAGCCGATAGCGACACTCTAACTCATCCTGAACATATGAGACTTCTTCTTAAAAAAATGAGAGAGAATCAGGCTGATATTCTTTTGGGAACACAATCAGTTGTAAAAGGCCTTGATCTTCCTAATGTGACATTGGCTGCGGTTTTAGTTGCTGATGTTGGACTAAGCCTCCCACACTTTCGTGCAGGCGAAAGAATCTTCCAATTGCTCACGCAACTAACGGGAAGATCAGGCAGGGCAAAGACCGGCGAAGTGATAATTCAAACCTTCAGACCAAATGCACCGGAAGTTAAGTTTGCCGCCGAGCATAAAACTGAAGAATTCTTGGATGAAGAGCTGAAACTGCGAATCCATGCCAGATATCCGCCAGCAACCAAAATAATCAGACTTGTCGTCAGGGAAGATCCTGAGACCAAAGCCAAAGAACTTCGTGATAAAATCCGATCCGAGTCAGATCTAATTTCACATGCATCACCCCAACTTTTCGGCGGAGGTAAGACTTGGCAGGTGTTGATCAGGGGGGTTAATCCCGAGAAAGTGTTGAAGCAACTGGATCTTAAGGGAGTTGTTGTAGATGTGGATCCTATTGAATGCGTTTAATTAATTATCTTGACTGCGATTTAATTCTATATAATCATGGAATACTATTTCATTTGTTAATCTGTTAATAATGAATGATTCACTTGACGACTCACTCAATGAAATCCTATCACAAAGTGTAGCAGTGCCTATTGCTACTACACTGGCAGATACAGAATTAGAAGAATTAGTTCAAAATTTAGATTGGTCCACAGTAGGATATTGCTTAGATGAGATACTGAGTAGATATTTGTCTGGTTTGGATATGCCAATGCTAGACGCACTTGAAAGAATAATTGAAGAAGTAATAGATGAACAATTTGGCGTACCAATCTCCAGAGAACAAATTGTGGAACGTAAACGTCTGGTGGCAAGATTGTCTGCCCAATTATTACTAAATGCCTGGAGGCAAAAGGGAGTAGTAGATGTTGATCCAACATAAACAGTGTAAGATAGAATTAATGGCAGATCCAACAACAACCATTCTCGCATTCATTGTAGGAATGTGCGCGAGTTTCGTAGGATCGCAAGTCGGCGGAGGAGGATCTATTTCGATTCCTTCAATGATACTTCTTGGCCTTCCTTCACATTCAGCAATTGCCGTACACAGAGTTGCAACTCTATTTGGAGCTGCCCCCTCGCTTAGAAACTATTCAAAAGCCGGCAAGATAAAGTGGGAATATACAGTTCCGTTTATGATTATATTTTTATTGGGAGGAGTGACCGGAGCAGAGATGATGCTAAGTATCGATGCAGACATTCTTAAAAAGGGATTAGGTATAGCAATAATGCTTCCTCTATTCTTTCTTTTTAATAGTGAATTCGGCATCAAGAATAAAATTACTTCTCATAAGAAAAAATTAATAGGGTATTTTTGCGTTTTTATTATTTCCATTTGGTCGGGAATTTTCCCCGGAGGAGGCATGACTTTAACGATGTATGTTCTGGTATTTTTCTTTGGCTTCACTTTCATCGAAAGTAAAGCAACTATGATTGTGCCAAAGATTCTTTCTCGTGTTGTGGTAATGATTATATTCATTTTAGAGGGTATTGTTGTTTGGTCTTATGCAATTCCTCTCGGATTAGGATACATAATTGGAGCTCATATTGGCTCCAAAACAGCAATTAAGAAAGGAGATAAGTGGGTAAGAGTTTTGCTTGCTTTCGTTGTATCTGCACTTTCTGTTAAACTTATATTCTTCTAATTCCCCTTTCTGCTATGAAACGCTTCTCCGTAATCTTTCTTTCTCTGATTATTCCAATTACAGCTTCCGCTGCAGTCTTCCAAGCTGCAAGTGGTGATGATGAGCTGTTTACAGTCTCTGTCCCAATTCAGGACGACCTTTATGTTGCAGGTGGACTTGTTCATGTGAATGAAATGGTTGGAGGAGATCTGATAATCGCCGGAGGTGAAGTCTCGGTTTCCGGCGATGTATCACAAGACCTGATCGCAGCAGGAGGCAGTATAGATGTAAAAGGCAAAGTCCTGGATGATGTGCGAGCAGCCGGAGGTGAAATTGATATTGAAGGAATGGTAGGAGACGATCTTATTATTGCTGGAGGAAATATTCGCGTTGCGAAAGATGCGATCATCGAAGGAGACGCATATGTATTTGGAGGATTGCTAATAATAGAAGGACTGATTAAAGGAAACCTAAGAACCGCAGGAGGCGACGTGATTCTTACAGGAACTGTTAATGGAGATATTGACGTAAAATCAGACGCATTCCAGATTGAGGGAATTGTCAAGGGAGACGCCCAAGTTATCTCAGCAGATGTTGAGGTTGGTGAGAATGCATATATCAGCGGTAACATGGAATATTGGATGGATGAGGATAAAGATCCTTACTCGGGCATTGTTGGAGGAACAACTAAATTCAATCCGGAACTTAAGGCCGTTACAAAAGACATTGTGGAAGCAACGGCCAGAGGAGCATTCAAGGTAGCCCTGATGGCAATATTCGGTTACTCCCTGCTCGCTGCTGCATTGTTCATCCTTATTATGCTTCTGATAACGAAAACATACTTTAATGATTGTTCCATGAAAGCAATTAAGGCACCCGGCAGAAGCGCTCTTATAGGCCTTCTTTACTTTGTTGTTACGCCGGTAATCGGAGTCCTGTTCCTTATAACCGTCATTGGTATTCCAATTTCGCTATTCATTTTCATCATGTACGGCTTCATGATCTTCTTTGCCAAACCTCTGACCGCGATAGTTCTTGCTAAAAGCACAGAGATTAAGTACGCGAAAAAGAAATGGGGCAAGACCAAAGTATTCTTTTCATCACTAGGCTACTTCATAGCCCTTAAGTTCATTGGAATTATCCCCGTAATCGGCTGGATATTAGTTATGATTGGAGTATTCATCGCATTTGGAGCAATGTTGGATACTGATTGGGAGAAATGGAAGAAGGTATCTTAGATTCATCTCTTAATTTAACATTCTACTAAGTGCTATCCCCGTAGCAACTGACACATTCAATGATTCCTTTTTTCCCTGCATTGGAATATATACAACATCATCACATTTATCTAAAACTTCTTTAGGTACCCCCTTAACTTCGTGCCCTACTATTAAACAAACTTTATCGGGAGGATTATATTCATTAATTTTCTGAGCATCCTTAGTAATTTCTAATCCTACAATCCCCCACCCTTCTTGCTTCAGATCAGTTATTACTTCAAGAGGATCTTTATGATGCTCCCACGGTATCCACTCCTCAGCTCCTATTGCGGTTTTGCTTATTTCGCGACGTGGTGGAGTTGCGGTATACCCGGTTAGAATTAGTTTGCTGACTCCGAAAGCATCGCAAGTTCGGAAGAATGATCCAACGTTCCATAAGGATCTGATATTGTGGGCGAGAAGGATGACTTGTTTTTCCATGTTATTTCATTCGTTCAAGTGAGCTCGAATGTCTATTCGAGAATACTTCAAGCAGATTTGCTGAACTAATATCTTGTTCTTTTATTTGCCCTAGTACATAACAAATACCCGATTCTCCACTCTTACCTAAATACCCTGCTCCCGTATCCGGATCATCACGCCTTATCAAAACCACTGCTCCTTCCAATGGTGAGTGAGTCTCCTCTTCTTTCTTGCTATCTGCATTCCATTTGAGCATCTCATCTCCTCTTTTAATATATGCAATCTCCTTATTCGGATTAAACAATGACAGATGTGAAAGAACTTCCTGAGGATCTTTATCACCTAATGCCAGATATTTAAGTTGCTTCAAAGTCAGATTCGGAATCACTCTACGTGCCGCTTGCTCAACAGTCCTCTCCTCATTATTAACAATAATTGTGTCTATGAAAATCTCTAAGTTTTTAAAAGCACAATCATTTACTTCAACTGCTGAAGTCTCTTTTATCTCTTTTTTCTCTTTTATCTCTTTTGTGCCTTTCTCAATCCACCTTCTCATAGATTCAAAATAAACTCCACCCTCAGACGACCTCTCAGGATGAGGCATTAAAGCAATCACATTACCTGCTTGATTACAAATACCAGCCGCAGAGAACATAGCACCATTGGGACATATGGGAGCTTCATCAGAAACATTTCCATCTTTATCACAATAGCTGAATGCAACCTGATCGTTCTTCTTCAACTCCTCTATTACATCCTTATCTTTCGTTGTGAACCTTCCTTCTCCATGCGCAATTGGAAGCTGTAGTACTCCTTCCCAATCAGAAGTTGCACAACGATCTCTTGAGCATGTCGGTGTAATCCAAACCCATTTGTTCAGAAAACCAACAGCCTCACCATCAACAACATTCCATGCCAAACTCATTTTAAGTCCCCTATCAAGTGGAATAAGGCCGCTCTCAACCAGAACCTGAGCTCCATTGCATACTCCAATTACAACTTTTCCTTTATCCGCTTCTTTCGCAATAAATTGCATTACAGGATCGCGTGCGCTGACCATTCCCGCCCTTCCTCTGTCCTCATAACTAAATCCTCCAGGGATAAAGTACCCCGAAACATCAGAGAGCTTTTCTTTGGAGTCATTCCACTTAAAGTACACAGGTTCCATACCGGCGTTCTTTATTGCCCTAATAGATTCAACCTCACAGTTGTTGCCGGGAAAAGAAACTACAGCAATCTTCATATGTAAATGATATATCAGTCATTCTCTTCTGACCAATAAATGATCCTAATTCTAACCCTAGCCCTAACCCTAATCCTAATCCTATACCGTCATCACTTCCTCCTCTTTCTTCTTCATAGAATCCTCTACCTTATCATTTGCTGCCTTGGTAGCTTTATCCAACTCCTCTATCAATGTGTACTTTACATCCTCGTCTGACTCTCCCTTTACATCATCATGAACTTCCTGCCTTTGCTGTCTGATAGAGATTCTTGCTTCCTCCGCAATCTTGCCAACCAGTTTTTTCATCTGTTCTCTCCTCTCCTCTGTCATTGGTGGCAGATTCAATCTAAGGACAACTCCATCATTTACCGGAGTTGTGCCCAAATCCAATAATGTAAGAGCTTTTTCAATATTGCCTATAACTGATCTGTCCCAAGGTTGAACCACAATAGACCTGGCATCCTCAATAGTTATTCCTGCAACAGCCTTAAGGGGTTGTGTTTGTCCGTAAGCATCCACCATAGCATCCTCAACAAGTGCTGCTGAAGCTCTACCTGTTTGAAGCTTGGCGAATTCTGAGTGGAGATGGGTAATGATCTTATCTACTTCAACGTTGAATTTTTGGATTCTTGGGTCTGACATATGAGGTTATAGGTTATAGGTGATAGAAAGTATCAACAGGATACATTAGTTCTCAAAAATATTAATCATTTTATTCAGCATACGCATCACTTCATCAAGTAATTTTCCAGCATTAACTCTGGCATCTCTTGAACCATAATTTCTCCTTTTAGATATTTCCAACTGAGTTTCTAATTCTGCTCCTGAAGCATATGCAATCCTCAAATATCTTCTATATTCCTTTCTAGAACAACTATTCCCGCCCTCTGCAATATTTGAAGGTATTGATACGACAGCTCTTTGCATCTGATCAACTAGACGATATTTTTCCTCTCCTGGAAATATCTCAGTATAATCATAAACAGCATCAACAAGATCCATGGCTTTCTGCCAGACTATTAGTTCTCTATATGATTTAATTGTCTTATCCAAAGGTGAACTACCTTACACCTTATAACCAACTTCATCAATAACTAGTCACTAGAACCTAGAACCTAGAACCTAGAACCTAGAACCTAATCTTATTCATGCACCAACGTCCCAATATCCTCACCTTTGGCCGCTTTTAGCAAATTGTTCCTATCCTTAAAGTTGAACACCCTGATAGGTAATTTCTGATCTCTGCATAAACTGAATGCTGCTTGATCCATTATCTTTAATTGTTTTTCGAGCGCTTCATCATATGAAAGTGCATCATATTTTATAGCATCCTTATGTTCATCAGGATCCTTATCATAAATTCCATCAACATTAGTGGCCTTGAGTATTACATCGCAATTTAATTCAGATGCTCTAAGCGCTGCTGCCGAGTCGGTTGTGAAGAATGGATTACCGGTTCCTCCGGCACATACAACCACTCTCCCCTTCTCCAGATGTCTAATCGCTCTTCTTCTAAGATATGGCTCAGCTAATTGTGGAATATCAATCGCACTGCAAACGCGTGTGAATTGTCCAAGTGATTCTAATCCTGACTGGAGCCCTACACTGTTCATAATAGTCGCCAACATTCCCATTGCATCACTGGAAGTCCTTTCTATCCCACTCTCCTTTGTATCCCTGTACCTCCAAATGTTTCCACCACCGCAAACCACAACAACTTCTATCCCTTCATCTGCCACTTCTTTGATAGACTTCGCAACTTCCATCAAAACATCATGATTTAAGCCAAATCCACCGGGCTTAGACAGAGCCTCTCCAGATAGCTTCAGCATTATTCTTTTGTACTTCATCATAAGTATTATACCAATTTAACTCTCTGAAAGCTATGTATGATGTATAATAGATATAAGCCCCGATAGCTCAACTGGATAGAGCGACAGCCTTCTAAGCTGTAGGTCGCAGGTTCGAGTCCTGCTCGGGGCACCATTCGACTCGCGCCTTCGGCGCTCGCTCATGGCAAGCCATTAATAATGACTGTATGTACATTGTACATACACTTTTAAACCGCCCCGCTCCAAAGGGGGGCGGGGCTGTAAGCCATCATAGTGATCAAAACGCCGGGCACATGATCAGAAAAATGCCAACGTAAGCCGAGATGAATAGTACGAACAGCATTGCATAAAGAGCAATTATACTGCTCGTTTCGACTCTCGCCTTGGACATTGCCATAATCAGTGCAGACGCCAGTGTGGTATAAAGATGGTCGGTCAGCCCGAGTCCGAAGACTCTGAGAATGAAGCCGACTATCAAACCCCAGCAAAAGGCGTACATCAGGAACAACAATTTCTTCTTCATTTGTATCCCCTTTTAGTTGAATGATCGGTGACAGCTCATTAGTATTATACAATATATTTACTTATATATCAATTTGCTTGAAACCGCCCCGCTCCAGAGGGGGCGTGGCTTAGAGCCGAAGTGATCAAAAACGAACGTCAGAATAGCAGTAGTTTTCCGAGGAATATTCCTGCTACGGATCCACCGAAGATAACGATGACAAGCACCGTAAAACTCAGCGGATTTAGGTTGTCACATGTTCTGACGATTGCGGTAAAGATACCGGCAAAAGTCATCACAAACACGTACCCGACGAGGTTTTGCGGCAATCCGAGCAAGTCGGCTGCGACATAAACAAAGCCAAGTACAAACGAGACGAGAAACGTGGTCAGAAGTTCCTTCATTCGCATATCCCTTTCTGATGGTGTATAGTGATCGGTTACAGCTCAACTGTTATAATAGGATATAAATGAGCTAAAATCAAGTATTATAATGCTGATATTTGTACTTATGCCCCAATTACTCGAACAATTGACTGTTCTAGGGCATTAACGTATTATATACTTATGGCAGGTATTGGAGCACCAACAGGCAGGGCGTTCGAAAGTGTTTTTGCAAACGTTCCCAAGTCCGGAATAGAAAGTTTTGTTAATGGCGATATCAATCATTTAACTACAGCAAGTAAGCAAGCAGTTGTTGATGTGATAAGTGCTCCATTCGCGACTGTCTGGAATATGTGCAAAGGATTCGGTAGTAAAATGCTTGGAGTAGGAGGAGAAGTGCTAAAAGCTCCACTAAGAGTTCCCTTGATACCTCAATAATAAATTGTTGCTTATTTCCTCTCCAACTGTCCTCTGATCAGGCCATTTGGATACTTATCTGTTGCAACATTCAAATACAACTTTCCGCTATATAGACTAATAATTTCCTGGTCAGTCAGAGACCTGGTTTCTCCGCTTAAGGTTACTATCCGTGATATTTCCTTGTCAGTTCCCACTTCTCCTCTTTCGAAGAGTCTTATAGCCACACCTTGTGATTTAGGTGCATTAATGGAGTATTGAAGCTTTTTATCCTTTTTAAGAACAAAAACCGCATCTCCCTTTACTTCGGTAACGACTGGAGGAGCAACATTTATTCCTCTCATTTTCACAGAAAATGAAACTCCTTTAGGACATTTTTTCGGATCGTACTTTTTCTTTCCACAAACTGGATTGCATTTACTTGGTTCTCCCTTACACACAAATCCTGATTCCAAAGTGCAACTTGGAGTACATCCATCAGCCAAAGTAATATTGCCATCATCACATTGTTCAATACCTCTGGTAATCCCATCTCCACATGTTGAAGTACAATTAATACCTTTTTTACAATAGAATCCTGTTTCTATTGTACATTTATCTGAACATCCATCGTTATTCTTCATATTTCCATCATCACATTCTTCAGAAAGATTTTTCTTTCCATTGCCGCAATTTATTTTGCATTTGCTTTTTTTCTTACCAGTACAACTGTAACCCTGCTCAATCTGACAAAATTCTGAACACCCGTCTCCACTTCTTTTATTTTTGTCATCACACTCTTCAGCTCCCTTCTTGATTCCATCACCACACTTAGGTAAACACACACTTGGTTCATCACCGCATACGAAACCCTTTTCAGTTCCACAAGATTTTGAACATCCATCGCTATCATTAACGTTCTTGTCATCGCACTTTTCTGCTCCATCTATCACTCCATTACCACAAATCGGAGTACATTTAGATTTTGGATTTCCATTACACAAAAACCCAACTTCTATAGAGCAAAATGGAGAACAGCCATCCTCGCTTATCACATTCCCATCATCACACTTTTCATATGGTTTTTCTAATTTTCCATTTCCGCACCTTACACTAGAAGGACGGCATTGATTTGATTTAAATGTAATATTTATATTATTACTTCCATCTATACAATCCTCAATACATTCACCAGCGATTACATGATCATAATCCATTCCACTCACATTCAAACTTTTCATTTCTACATTACCTAAGGGTATTAACTTCCATGGCTTTCCATTTATCGATGAGTTAACGAAAAGAAACTTACATTTATCTCCTTTTAGCTTGAGGGTTCCATTAACACGCTGAATTGTTCCGCTGTCTACTATCAAAACCCCTTTTTGATTTGGTGGCACAATTTTTTCAAGATCATAAAATGTATTGTTGCCAGTTATCCTGCTAATAGGACCTACAAAGGCAACCTTCCCGTTACCGGATATAAATCTACCTTTTTCATTCAACCAGGAACCTCCAATTCTTATTGTCTGGTTTTCTTTTAGCTCCAAAATTCCGCTAATAATTCTCAAGTCGTTTTTTACAACCAGTCCTTTCTTTGGAGGATAAAATGTTAAATTCCTGCTTGATTCTAATATTAGATCTTTATACTCAATATCATCAAGATTTACGATTCCACTGCTCAGCTTGTAATGAACAGTAGAGCCATCACTCAGATTAAGTTTTGGGTGATCTTCATTACCTCTCATAATCAAAGTCGCACCTTTGCTAACTGCTAACACCGATTTATTTTCGTTTTTAATATCGTTTTTATTTGTATCAAATATTCCGGAACGCAATTGTATCTTTTGATTCTTTTTTGATAAATGTACCGGAGACATAAGCTTAACTTTACCTCCTCCATCTTTATTAATTATTAAGTCTCCCTCGAATCTGGACGGATTTGCGAGTTTTAATTTCTGTGTTTTGTGACCAACAAAGTTCAACGATGTACCACCTGTTCCAACTAATTCATCGTAGGTTACATTTCCATAAACAGTAAACGATCCATTGATTGAAATTCCAGATACTAGTTTGAGTTCACCATGCACCACAGTAGTAGTAGCCTCCTGTATTTTTAGCTTTGATGTCGGATGTTTATTTATAATCAAGTGTCCAAATTCTGCTTTATCCATATTCAACTTGCTTGTTTTTCCTTTCAGTATCGTGCTGCCTCCATTGTGGATGTACTTTCCTCCTACTTTTTCTAGATCTCCATAAAAGTGGGCTTCAAGAGATGAGCCGACAAGCTTTCCATTATTTAATTCTACGTCATTATTAAATACCATTCTTTTCCTCCCTCCTCTAAATTCACCACCGTTAATTTTAACTTTGTCATTTGCATTAAATTCCGCATTATTGACCCATAACAAGCCTCCATTTATCATTAAATTTGAGTTTAAAGTCATAACACCACCATTGGCTATCATCTCTCCTCCTTCAATTATTACCTGATTGTTTGCAATTACTGATCCATTTCTTAACTCAAAATTTCCTCCTTTTAATTCTAACTTTGAGTATGTCCACATATTGCCTCCTTCAACAATAAAATTACCTTTCAATATTTTGATCGGATTTTCAAATATATAAGACTCTCCTTCTGGATTATTTTTGTCTATATCATTAGGCGCTTTTAGCCTTACTGTAGTATTTTTTGAATTCAGCCTGATTTTTGGAACTTTACCGCCTGCATATATTTGAACTGTACTTTCTTTTTCCCCCTCCAGCCTAAGCTCTGTTGTTCCTCCATCAAAAGAGGAATTCTGGTCAACATCCCCAAATGCATTTAGAGTACCTCCTTTAACAATACCATCTACTAGTTCCAATTTGTTTTGCACTATCATGCTGTCTTTTTCTTGTATTATCAAAGCAGTGTCATCTTCTTTCGTAATTATCACGTTATAAAACTCTTCACTTTTGGGAAAATCGAATCTGTGCGAAGTCCCCTTAATCACTACAGTAGAATCATTATGTTTAAAATCTCCCTTTGTTTGTAACCAATCTGTACTTACTTCCAATTTCTTTGGCGAAATAAATGAGCCGCTTTCCAGATTGAACTTTCCAACCAAATCGTCAGTAAATTTTACAGTTCCATTCCCTCCATGAAATTCACCCCCATTAATTGTGACATTCCCATTGAAAACCGCATTTTTACTTCCTGCTTGAAATATACCGTCTAACTGTGTGTAATTACCATCAACTGTAACTTTATATTTATTTTGTGTTAGATTCCCATCGATCTTCAGGTTATCTGTATGCAAGTGACCTTTAAGTTCCAAAGTGACTCCCGAACCAATATACAAAGTATTATCTTCGTGAACATTAATATCACCACCTTTTGCACTAAGCAAATTATCAATGCCTGGATTATTGTAACCACCGTTACTTATAGCCTTTTTAATATTCTTAGTTGAATATTTGATATCACTATCTCTACCGCTAATTAGGTCTATATTATTCCTCAATAGATCTACCTTTATTAGTCTCTCTGTATTCTTTTTTATAATAACCATTGCACTATTATCTCGCGAACCTTCTACAAACACTGTTATAACTGAGCCCTTTTTTATATCCAGATTTTCAATCTTATATTTTCCATCCTTACCAGACTTGGTTCTGGCCTTTGCTTCTCCTCCATCTATGCTTACAGCTATAGTTGCAGGTTCGTCGTCAGGACTAATTACTGTTTTGAACAAAGTCCCAACAATTACATCCTTTTTTCCAACAAATATTTCCTTCGGCGCTGCCTGATGCAGTTTCTTTGCAAGTAGTGGTTTTGGCAATGACATTAAAAATGGTATTTCATTTTCCTGCATTTTCCAAGTTCTATCCCAATCCCAAGTTTTATATGTTTTTACATTTTTCAGATCATCCTCGGTCCACCCCTTGCCCTTTCCTTTATCTTTCATACCACTCTTTATCAAGGAGTAATGGGACTTCGAGACTTTGGAGCGGGATCCTTCTATCCCAACCAATCCACCTCCATCTTCTACCTCGCAAGTTGTACTTTCTGACTCTTCTAAACATTGAATGCTACTAAACGATATAGCCCTTTTCATTTTCGATTTACCATGAAGTATTCCCCATCCACCACCAGCTTGTTTTTTTACCATAACATCCGACTCTGCATATACATCTGATATAGAAGTGTTTTCCGCAATTCCCCCCAAGCCTCCTCCTCCGTATATTCCTTTTATGCTCGAGCCAACAGAAGCACTCTCTTCCAAAACCCCACCATCAACTCTTCCTACAATTCCACCAATAGCACCTTTGCCTTCAATATCGCAATAATATGCAGCATTTGATCGAATTACAGACCTAGTATCATTCAACCTCGCATAACCTACCAAGCCACCTACTCCCCAAACACCATTCACAGAACTTTTCTCTGCTATTACTGCTTCGATTCTTCCTTCTGTCATACTTCCAATCGCAGTACCTACTGTAATCGACCCCTGAATTTCTGCATTTAAAATTCGTAAATCCTGCAAAACAGCTCCAGATGACCATCCGATAAGACCAACTCCATTAGATTTCGGGCGTGAAATGCTCAAATTTGAAATAGTAAATCCATTACCATTCAAACTTCCGGAAAATGGTTTTCTTCTGCTTCCAATTGGCTTGAATCCATTTACATCCAAGCATGACCCCGCCTTCTTCCAGTATCCATTGCAATACTCTGCACAGTCGTCTTTTTTCTCCGCACAACCTGAAAATAATTCGTTTTCACATTCTGATTCTTTGATCCATGCGCAGCCGCTTTTTTTCTTGGAACAGGATTTCTTTTCTTTAATCGAAGAACAATCATCAACATTCCACTCCGCTGTTTCAATGCAATCAATATCTTTTTTAATTTCATAATGAGAATCTAGACTTTTTTTCATTGACTGTAGATCTTTGCAACTCATTATTCTATACGGGTCCTGTTTAGATCCCGTGCCAAGAAGCTTCGCATCAACTTTAATAGAAGTACCAATACCAAATATCATTACGCAGGCAAGCAATGCAAATGAGCCTCTGATGAATGTGGATTTATCCATCTACATAAAGGGGGTTCTTTTTATTAATTTTGCTCAAAGCTGTTATCAAGGTTCCCGCAAACAATATCACGATCGCAGCCGCAAAAGATAATGTTGTTGAGCCCGCATTGCTTCCTATCAGAGATCCCTGCAAAGCAGCCTTTTTCTTGTCGCATTCAAAACTGGGCCTGCTCATATTATTTATTATCTTTGAACACTTCTCAGAAACATCTGTTATTACCATAATATCTTTTACTATTTTTCCATCAAGAGCCACAGTAAACGCCGGTGGAGGCAGATTATGGATCACATTTCCGTTGGCATCTGCAACTATAATGTTCATCATTACTCCTTTATCAAAACCCTTCAAGTATCTGCCCTTGTCTGTAACCATAGATACCTTGGGTGATTTGTATCCTATAAAATTGCTTTTTAGGTTATTTTTTAACCCGGTTGCAATTTTGTGCGTTTTAACATCAACCTGTGAAAGATTGAGTGTTTTGGAAAATAGAAAAGTCGCTTCTTTTACCGTAGATTTTCCACATGAAGTATCTACTTTGACTTTAACGATGTGCTCACCTTCATTTATTTTCTTTAGATCTAAAGTAGCACTATACAATCCACTACATAGTTCACATGTATCTGTACAGGCGCTATTTGTGCTCTGGTTTTTTGCTCCATCGTCGCACTGCTCCAAATACTGAACCTTCCCATCTCCGCAAAACTCAAGTTTACATTCTTTACTGCATCCATCTCCATCCTTTGCAAAACTCATACCCCCATGCCTTCTACACAAAAGTGCTGACTGTCTTTCCTGCCATACAGCTCCATGATATTTTCCACCAAAGCACATTCCACCAAAATCACATTCCTCTAAACCATCTCTTCTTCCATCGCCACATTCATTTATTACTTGAGTTTCCACTTCTACTTTTCCGTCCCCACAAACTGGAATTTCTATAACTCGGCAGCCACCATCAGCCGATTTAGGCTTTGAACAAAATGTAATGTCTGGGCTATTATTACATTTTGGAATTACTGGATAAGACACTACTCCATTTTTTCCATATACAACCGTAGGCTCACATTCTTCTCCGAGCGCTTTTTGAACAATTCCATCTCCGCAAGATCCAAGTTCCCTATAGCAATAGGGTGAACAGCCATCTCTGCTATTCTTATTTCCATCGTCGCATTCTTCACCAATGTCAATTTTTCCATTTCCACACGTTACAAGAGTCCTTCCTCTTACCGGTACATCCGGAGCATATTTATAATTAGGATCAGATTTGATATTAAGAATATCATGAACTCTTCTTTGCTCTGCTCTACCCGATATGGTTCCTGCAGCCGAACTTCCACCTCCGCCGGTAATCCCCTTACAGCTGTCATTGCATATTGAGGTACCTGGAGGTTCGCATTCCTCATTATCAGCCCAGACAAATCCATCTCCGCATGTAGCACTTCTGCACGTACCAAGACAGCTGTCTGTACTGGTAGTATTACTGTCATCGCATTGTTCCGCCCCCTTAATAAGCCCATCTCCGCATATTCCGGAACAAGTACTAGGAGATCCCGTGCACGAAAAACCTGTCTCTACTGCGCATGATGCATCGCACCCGTCGCCAGCTGTAGTATTGCTATCGTCGCACCCCTCTGAACCTGCAGTGGTACCGTCTCCGCATGATGTGGAACATGAGCTCGGTTCGCCTGTACAAGTAAATCCAGTCTCGACCAGACATGCATCATCGCATCCATCGCCTTCTGCAGTGTTGCTATCATCACAAGTCTCACTTCCCTTAATTGCACCATCTCCGCATGTAGCGGTACAAGAGCTTGGATCTCCGGTACATGTCCATCCTGTCTCCACTTCACAACTTGAATCGCATCCATCGCCATTGTCAGTATCTCCATCATCACAATCTTCACCAGTTTCTTTATCATTGTTTCCGCAAACGGGATCCAGTGTACAAGTACTTGGATCTCCTGTGCAGGTATAACCCGATTCAACCGTACAAGTTGAGCTGCATCCATCGCCATTGTCAGTATCTCCATCATCACAATCTTCACCAGTTTCTTTATCATTGTTTCCGCAAACAGCAGCAGAGGATGAATCGTACCCGTAAAGGATTGGCAAACCAATGCTTTCATCACCTCTTTCCTGTGTGCCTAAATCGATCCCTAATGACACAAGAACGCAGATCAATAATCCGCATAGAAGAACCTGTGTTTTTTGTGTATATTTTGGCATGAATCCTATAATTATAGCACAAATTTCAAGTTTGAGCTTCTCACAGAAATTGCCCTTATTCTCCTTTAATGTTATAATAAACTAGGAATGAATATTTCGCTTATACAAAACAAAATTCATTGATAATATAGCCAAATGCGATCAACAAAGATCATATGTACTATAGGTCCGGCGACTTCTAGTCCCGAAGGTTTATCTGCACTTATAGACAGCGGCATGAATATCGCGAGGCTGAATCGCTCACACGGTACTCAAGAAAAGTGCAAAGAAGTAATTAATTTCATTAGAAATTACTCCGAAAAACATAGACTTCCCATAGGAATAATGGTCGATACAAAGGGCGGGGAAATCAGGACAGGAGCTGTGATTCATCCTATCGAAATTAAGAAAGGACAAGAGGTAATTTTTTCTCCGGTTCCAATCCCAGAGGAAGAGAGAACAGTAATTGAAGTTAGTTACAATAATTTTTACAAAGACGTGCCCGAAACTGACACTATAATTTTGGACGGTGGAGATATTTTGTTCGACATAGTTTCTACTAGTAAAAATAAAACTGTAATTGGACGAGCTCGAGGTGATGGCTCTATTGGAAGCAGAAGACATATCAACTTGCCCGGTGCTGATATTGACCTCCCATCAATTACAGACAAAGATTGGGAAGATATAGAATTTGCTATTAAGGAAGGTGCAGATTTTCTAGCACTTTCATTTATCAGAAATGCGGACGAAGTAAGATTAGTGAGAAAATTTTTGCAGGACAAAAAAAGCAATATAAGAATTATTACAAAAGTTGAAACTCATCAGGCGGTTGAACATATTTCAGAGATTATTGAAGTATCTGACGCCATTATGGTAGCTAGGGGTGATTTAGGAACGAATTTACCATTTGAAGAAATACCAACAATTCAAGATAAAATCGTAACTCTTTGCAGGGACAAAGGCATCCCGGTAATTGTAGCAACAGATATGCTCGAAAGTATGACTGAACATCCTATGCCTACGCGAGCAGAAGTTACTGATGTCGCACATGCAGCAATGACCGGGGCGGACGCAACCATGCTCTCTGGTGAAACAGCAGTTGGGCAATTCCCATTCAAAGCAATTGAAGCCATGAGCAAGGTTTTGATTGCCACAGAGAAGCATAAATCCAGGTTCCCTTCTCTGCGAATGCCAGTTCATAACGATCGAGAAGCCAGAGCAGAGGCTGCTTCTACATTGTCAGATTCTGCTAACGCTGATGCGATTTTAGTTTTTACGCGCACCGGACGAACGGCACAGGAAGTTTGCAGTTTTCGACCGATGGTACCAATAATCGCGGCAACCGAAAATTTAGAAACTAAGAGAAAACTAACACTTTGCTATGGCGTGCATCCAATAAAAATTGAATTTGGATCCACACCAGAAGATACAATTATTGAAGGAATACGAGCTGCTAAGGAGCTCGAATTAATCAAGGAAGGACAGAGCGTTGTACTTCTATCTGATACAGAAGCAAAAGATGCAGCGGTACAATCGGTACAGGTCAGAACTGTATAATGACAATCAACACGCTCCCCCGTCCGCCACGGCGGACGTGGTCGTTTTCAACACGCTTCGCTATCAACAATCAACTTAATTTATATATTAGTAAAAATTAGTTGAGTGTTGATTGTTGACAGCCCGAAGGGCGTGTCGACAGCGTAGCGTGTCGTTAGTTATTTATTCCATTTGTGCCACGGCATTTCTAGATCATCTATAGGAATATCATCTAGAGATATCTTTCCACTAGCTATTTTCTTGCCTGTCTTTGAAGCTTTAAATATCTTTGCTATCTTTTTCCTTAGGAAAAAGAGAGTCACAAGAAGAATACTTAGTGTGATAGCTCCTGCTATTTTAGTAACATTCGTATTTGCCACAGGAGGAGGAATTAATGTGCAATCCTCATAGCAATCTTCACCACCATCGCACTCCTCATCTTCTTCCACCTCATCATTACCACATACAGCTTCGGTTTTACATTTGGAACTACAACCATCATCATCCTTTTTATTGTCATCATCGCATTCCTCACCGTTCTCTAGAATTCCATTACCACAAATAGGAAGCCTGCAATGATTGGGGCAATCGTCATCGTCATCATCGTTGCCATCATCGCACTGTTCCTTGCCCTCTTTTTCACCATCACCGCATTCTGCAAGCATACAATCTCTTGGACAATCATCCTTGTTATTCTTGTTACCATCGTCACATTCTTCCAATCCTTCTTTTACACTATTCCCGCATATCGACAGCAAGCAATTGTTCGGACATTCATCAAAATGCTGACGATTCCCATCATCGCATTCTTCTCCTTTCTGTACAGTTCCGTCTCCACAAATAGATTTCGTACAAGAGTTCGTACAAGCATCCGTGTTAATCTGGTTCCCATCATCGCATTCCTCGCCTTCTTGCACGATGTCATCCCCACATATTGCTTGCCTGCACTTATTGCTGCATGAGTCTGAATTGACTTTGTTTCCGTCATCGCACTCTTCTCCATTCTGGGTAATTCCATCTCCGCACCTTACAAGCTTACATCTATTGGTACATCCATCGTCATCGATCATATTCCCATCATCGCATTCCTCTTTCCCTTCTCGATGATCATCGCCACATACCGGGGATATACAATCATTTGGACAACCATCGAAATCACTTCGGTTTCCATCGTCACACTCTTCCCGTCCTTCTCTTATTCCATTTCCACAAAACGGCATTTTACAATTAATGGGACATTCGTCGTTATTAATGTGATTCCCGTCATCGCATTGTTCAATGCCTTCACGTATTCCATCCCCACAAACAGAATGCTTACAATCATTGGGGCATTCGTCGTAATTGTTTTTGTTGGCGTCATCACATTCTTCTCCTTGCTCCAGTAATCCATTTCCACATAATGCCGGTCCGTCCGAGACTACTGGGGCAGCAGGATGCGTAGGTGCTGGTGCGGGAGTTACGGGGTCATTAGGATCGGGTGCAGGATTTCCGTCAGATGGAGGACTGAGCTGGGCAGGATCCTCTTCATTACATTCATCTAGAAACTCATAATTACATCCCCCCGTACAAAAACCGGTATCTGTACAAACCGGAAGTTCACATACTGTTCCGCAAGTTTCATCAATATATTTAACTTCCAGAGTCAGCTGCCCGCTTGTCGGATCCACTGCGTATATCTCCTGTGTTTTTGGTTCGCATTCCTCTCCAATATGAGGAGAAACTGTATCGTCTCCGCAGTAGAGCACTGTACATCTTTCTGTGCATCTACTTAATCCGTTGAATCTACCAGCATCGCACTCTTCATCATCATTGAGTAATCCATCAGCACAATTGGGTGGTGGATCTGTATCTGGCTCATCAAGATTCATATCTGCCTTTTGCGGACATCCTTCAGTTCCATATGGCTGCCCCAGACAACTTACTTGGGCTTGCAACGAGGCGACTGCGAATCCAGTTATGATCACCGCTATTAAACTAACAAGGCCAATATTTATTTTTATTTTTCTCATTAATATCCAATTATTATAGCATTTTTGCACTTTCGGTTCTACCTGCGATGCTTGACTAACATTAGCTTTTGGCTTCTAGCTATTAGCTTCATTAGCTTTTTCTTGTGGGAGTTTTTGTATGCATAAACCAGAAGCTAATCAAGCTATAAACTAAAAGCTAATTCCCTGCAACAGTCTCATCTCCTTCTGAATATCTAGGCCTCTTAATTGGTACCATAGCCTGCACCTGCGGCTCATCTTCAAGCTCATGGAGCGCCTGTGCTTTTGCTACCTGCATCTTCAAGACCTCTTCTTCCAGAAGCAACTGAGAGCGCTCTCTCTCCAGATTTCTAAGAGTATAACCCTTTGTGGCATTTGCGTTTTGATGGAAAAGTATAAGAAGAGCAAGCATCAAAATAATCGACCCGATTGCAACCATCAGGAGTATCGTGCTTTGGTTAATCAACCGTCCCAAAGACGAGCGTTGAGTTACAGAGGATGACTGGAAAGGGTTAAGCATGGAAGGCTTGAGCTATTATAGCACACTAAATCAGCTTCATTAGCTTCTAGCTTGATTAGCTTCCGCCGATTGTCATCAATAATTAGCCACAAAGAAAAGCTAATGAAGTTAAAAGCTATAAGCTAATACTCTAAATTTCGCACTCCTGGCCCTCGGATTCTCCTGAACCTCCTCATCAGATGGTATAACAGGCTTTTTTGTCAAAACCTCGAATGGTGCTTCCTTAACAATCTGACCTGTAACAGGATCTATCTCCGGCTCGGATAATTTTTTGAATGCCTGTTTTACCATTCTGTCTTCCAACGAATGAAAACTTATTACTCCGATTCGTCCACCGGGCTTAATTAAATCTGGAGCTTGACTAAGCAAAGTTTCCAAAGAACCCAGTTCATCATTAACCGCAATGCGCAGAGCCTGAAATACCTGTGGAATAATGTGCTTAGCTTTGTAACCGGCTGACTTTTCGATGCACTCCTTAAGCTTGAATGTTGTATCAACTTTGTCTGACTCTTTAATGATTTTTGCAATTCTTCTCGATGTCCTCAGCTCTCCATATTTCCAAAGCACATTCGCTAATTCTTCTTCTTTCAATGAGGAGATTAATTCGGAAGCTGTGATTCCGGATGTTCTGTCATACCTCATATCCAAAGACGCATCTTCTCTGAATGCAAATCCCCTCTCCGTGTCATCCAGATGAGGAGAGCTAAGTCCAAGATCTGCAAAGATTATATTCACAGGACTTTTTACAACTGATGCGACGTCCTTGAAATTTAGGTGATGAAGTTCTACCAAGCAATCTAACTTTTTCAACTTTTCTCCTGCATATTTCAGGTTTTCCTCGTCAGCATCTAATCCGATGAACTTACCGTTGCTTCCGATTACTCTGATAATGGCTTCAGCATGCCCCCCTAACCCAAGCGTTGCATCAATAACCATTTCACCAGGTCTTGGATCCAGAAGTTCAATTACCTCCTTTAATAGAACCGGAATGTGCTGCATTTTGTGATTTTAGTCTGTGTTTAAACATAATCAAGTTGTATAAATAATTTATACAATAATTAACCGTTTTATTGCTTCCGTTTATCCTTCTTTTAGCTTGTTTAAGCCAAATAGGTACCGTTGACATGGTATTTTAGATGTGTAGAATAGTTCACTTTGAATAAGAGTCTGTCTTCCCTTGTAGGCTTGTGTTTAGGCATTGCCATATTAACTGCAATCGCACCAATAACCTCGTTCGCAAACGAAGGGGACAATCTAATGTCTCTTTTTGAGCGAATAGGCTTCCTTCAATGGCAACCTAGAATTGGAGATAAAATGCTTATAGATACAAAAGGGAACTTCGGATACTTGATCCACTCTGATGGAAAATATTACAGATTCTCGCTTGTAACAGGTCAAAGGAAATATGTCAGTTACATAGGAAGATATTACAATGCTGCAACTCCTAACTGGAATTGGAGAGCCAAGTCACTCGAAATTAAAGGAGACAGAGTCACATTTGGTCCCTCAGGTCGTTTTGTCAGACTATTTAAAGATGGAAATGAACATACTGCTTACGGCATACATGAGTACAAGTACGAGGACAGAATCTTCCAAAGTCCGGGCAGATACGGATCCATGGGTTGCATAGTTGTCAGAAAACCGATTATGGACATCATTGAAAAAACATTCGAGGTTAATGAAGGAGACTTTGAAGTTGTATCCAAATACGGAATCGGGCCAGATTTGTTTGTGATGAGATAGATAAATGGCGGAGAGGGAGGGATTCGAACCCTCGGATCGATTGCTCGATCAACACATTAGCAGTGTGTCCCATTCGACCACTCTGGCACCTCTCCTAACCTTTATAATTATATGGAATTGGTGGATAATACACCAGAAATTTAGTGTATAAGTAAGGCAAGATATTAGGAATAATTATCAATTTTCAATTCTCAATTTTCAATTTTTTTTATGGACCAGCAACAACTTCCACTCGATCAGGAACCAGCGCCTTACATAAAGCCAATTCCAAAGAAGATAAAAATCGGACTTAGGATTGCTATGGCAGGGATTATCACTTTTACGATCTTCGCAGGTTTTTTAATGATTTCTTCCGATGCCCCAAGGGAGATACTTGAACAAAAAATCATGCTTGGGATATCTGTTCTGATTTTGGGTCTTCTTTGTGTATCTCTGGCACAAGTTAAAGCTAGCGGAACGAGACATAAACCCAATTACAAAGCCTTGTTTATTCTGGGTGTAATCTTCACAATCGTAGGAATTGGGAGCGAAAACTATATGATGTGGCCGATTGGCTTAGCATTAGTAATTTTTGGATTATTAAGGAAGAATAAGTGGAAATAGGACTAAACAGATTGAGTTTGTCCAACGTAAACTGCTGCTCGGTAACAATCTTCACAATAGATTATCTCCGGCCTATCCGGAGCATAACTTGTGACTACTTCGCTCTTACATTTCTTACACTTCCTGTTAAACAGTCTGTGAGGATTCCTAAGAGGCATACGAAGTCGGTGTCTCTCATCAGGATGCAAACGCGGTAGAGGAAGCTTCATCTTCCTGTAGAAATCTAACTCCTGCCTGACTATCTTGAAAGGCCTGCTAGTTGCTTCACAAGTAATTGCCCAATTCAGAACATCGTCTGGAACATCATCAATAACGCGCGGCAGATCTGAGCCGTTAATAACTTTTTCTACATCAGGAATAGTTATTTCCTCTTCTTTCCACCTCCAGCCTTTTTGCTCAACTTCATCCTTTGTCATTGGAAATAAATCCTGAGCATTAGTTTCGTTGTACGCAAACGGACTCATATCAATAGGGAAGAATTCTCCCCATTCCCCCGTCTTCTTCATATGCTCAATGATTTTTGGAACGAGCTTCTCATATTCTTCTTTCTTGTACTTTTTGTTAAATATCAAATAGCTTTCCTTTTTTAATCCAATTGAACCAAAGCAATTATTACATGCATTACATGCTGACTCACAATAAAGAAGATTATAACCTCTTGAATAACTTGAAAATGCAGAATTATGAATTTCCGCGCAACCTTGTACCTCGTACAGCAACTGCGCATTCATCCCAGCCATCGTGCAATCCATAAGATCCTTGCACTGCATTCCAGCGAATTGAGTGTAACGCGTATCCTGCGCTCCATGTATAACTTCAAAGCAATGGTAGCAATTCTGCGCACCTTCTAAATATTCACCCGTCGCATTGTCTGACTCAACTTGCTGCGAGCTCCCGCAAGGAAATTTAAGCTTCCACTCATTAAATTTATCACGCTCGCTTTCATATCCATCAGCTCGCATTGTCTCCAAAAACTTTTCATACTCTCCTTTGCTTACAGGTTCGTTGTAAATGTGATATTCCTTCCCAACGAGGTTTTTACACGCGATGCAATTATTACAATTTCTACAATCTTCGAGTAGATACGAATTCCTGCAATTCATTGAGTCGTGACAAAATGCACAGGCATAACAATACCCACATCCAATGCATTCATATAGAAGTTCACTTTCTCCGGATATATAACAATCCACACAATCACGTGACATAAAGACTCGTGTTGAGTAGTAAACATCTTCAGAATTGATTAACGTTGACCCCATGTAGCAATTTCTGCACCCCATACAAAGAGCTGCAAAAGAACAATTTTCATTCATCCCAGTCCTATTCATACAACGTCTAGGCACAACAGCCATGAGTTCTTTAAATTGTTCAAAGAATGGGCGGCTGAAATCAAAGTCTCTCCCGTAGTCCTGTGGATCCCAGCTGTCTCCCCACCAGACATCTTCATCATAGATTGTATAAGGCTTATCGGATGAATATAAGGAAAGAATCTCTTTGCCAGTTTTATCACATTTACGGTTATAAATACTGCGCTCATTCCTAAGCGTCAACCTCCTCTTCTCCCTACACTCAGGGCAATATGTCGGAGGAGGAATTGAATACCTTACGCCGTTAAACACCGGGGAAAGCTTTTCCAGCATTACCAGATCCTCAGGCAGGATTTGAAACGCAGAGCCGCAATTAACACAATCCTTCTGCACGGCTAGCTACACTACCTTCTTTTTCTTAATCCAGGAAGCAAATCCTCCGATAAATAATCCCAATAAACTTCCTGCAAGTACTTTTGGTACAAGCATTGGGTCCAGGTCTTGATTCAATAATCCAAATGCCACAACTATTATCAGCGTAGTAATTCCAACAACAAATGATGTCGCAAGCGTGGTCGGCTTTACGGACTTCTTTATGTACGAAGCAACGGCTGGAATTGCGACGACCAAATAAGTCCCAACGAATATGAACGTTGCATTCATCAGATCCTGAACGATGATCGAAATCGTAGTCGCAAATATCATCAAAGGAATTGTTACGAGTCTTATCTGAGCAACTGCCTTCTTCTTATCGCTCTGACCAAAGATATCCTTAACAATTGATGAAGCTGAAGTGTAAGTATAAGTATCAATTGATGACATGAAGCACGCGAAGAACACTACGACCGCAAGACCGGACATTCCAGTTGGAAGCAGATTAGCAAGTCCATGAATGAGAGCGATATCCGGTTCAATGTTCGGTAGTTTAGTTTTAATAAGAAGCGCAATCCCAGTAAGAGCAATAATTACAGGAACGAATCCTATTATTGAATAAATGAATGCCTGCTTAACCCTCTTCACACTCGGCATTGCATAAATCCTCTGCCAAAGCTCAGGCTGGCCAAAGGGGATAAGTAATCCAAGAGCAAGGAATATCAAAACGTTCACAGGACCTGAACCGAATAGATCCCAGTTTTCTGCCGGAATTTTCGTTCCTTGCGACAGGGGAAACATGAAAGCAATAAGTATGAAGAGTATTGCAAGATATTGAAATGTATCTGTCCTAACAACAGCTTTGAATCCGGAAATTAGAATATAAATAAGTACTATCGACATTACAAATATCGCGGACCACGTGAAGTTTAAGGGACTAAAAAAAGAGAGAACTTTTGCAGAAGCAATCAAGTTAACAGACAAAAATCCTATCTGTGCTGAAAGAGTTCCAAACGTTGCGCCTATACCTGATATTCTTCCGTAATTCTTTCTGAAGTATTCGGCCATTGTGTAATACTTTCCATCAGAACACTTATGCAAATGCACAGCAAACGGAATGAATGTCGCGTACCCAAGAAGAACACCTATGAAGTACCAAAGCGCAGCTAATCCATACTCATAAACTCCGACTGTAAAAACCAAAATGATCGCTCCAGTTTTAGAAGCATTTATTGTAGCAACTGAATTTATTATCCCGAGCTTCCTATCCGAAATTAAATATCCCTCTGCCGTTTGTTTCCGGCCCGAGATGTAACCAATCAACAGCACTGCAACTGCATATACGACTATCGCCAGGTAATCTATTTGGGTGAGCATCAGCGAGATTTAGAGGGCACCAATTTAAGAACCTCAAACAATGCAAACCCAGAGAACGCCAGAAGAATCACAATCCCCCACTGACCGAGATCAAGTGGCACAAGTCGGAAGAACACAGAGAGCGGAGTGTACAGAAGCACCATGTGGAACATTAGCGGCACTGTGACAGCTCCAATGAGCCACTTGTTACTGAAGAAGCCAATCTTCCAAATAGGCCTTCTGGATCTGATGTTGAATGCGAGGAACAGCTCAAAAAGAACCGCAAGTGTGAACGTAGTCGTGCGTGCTTCAATAAGCTCAACTCCATGACTTATCTGCCACAAGAAGAATACGAAAGCTAATGCGAATGCAAAGAAACCTGCCAAAACCAGTCTTCCCCATTCACCTGAAAGTAAATGCTCTTTGGGATCGCGCGGAGGACGATCCATAATGTCCGCTTCCGCTTTCTCCATTCCAAGTGCAAGCGCGGGAAGTCCATCCGTCATTAAGTTTATCCAGAGGATGTGGATGGGAAGGTACGGAAGAGGAAGCCCCAAGATTAGAACCGTCATGATCAGAAGTAACTCATCAAAGTTAGCTCTGAGTAGGTACACAATGAACTTCTTAATATTATCGTAGATCCTTCTCCCCTCTCTGATTGCATTAACAATAGTTGAGTAGTGATCATCAGCCAAAACAATACTCGCGGCCTCACGTGCAACCTCTGTCCCATTCTTTCCCATTGCGATTCCGACGTGCGATCCTTTAAGCGCAGGCGCATCATTAACTCCATCACCGGACATTGCGACAATTTCACCTTTGGACTGAAGCGCAGCCAGTATATCCAGTTTGTGTGATGGTGATACGCGTGCAAATATCGAAGTGTGCTTAAGAGCTTTCTTCAGATCCTTTTTACTTAGAGTCGACATCCTTTGTCCAGTCATTGCATCACCTTCGATTCCGACCTGCTGGGCAATCGCCTTGGCTGTGACAATGTTATCTCCAGTGATCATTATGGTTCTGATGCCTGCATGCTTAGCGCTCTCGATTGCCTCCTTAACCCCCTGACGAGGAGGATCTTCCATAGCAACGAGTCCTAAGAACTTGGTCTTCCCCCCCTCTTTAATTGCAGCTGCAAGAACGCGGAGTCCTTTGCGCGCAAACTCATCATTCTTATCCAGTACCTCTTTCTTATTCACAGAATCACAAAGCCTGACCACAACTTCGGGCGCTCCTTTTATATAGCTCTTCCTGCCATGGCGTGTCTGCATGTATTTGCTTTCTGATGTAAACGGCACCTCCTCATTATCTATATGAAGCCTATTGGCTTTCTTTGCTCGTGAGAATCGAAGAAGCCCCACTTCAGTAGGATCACCTAAGTTTGGCCATTGCGCGCGATTGCAAGAACCCATCACTTCTGCGATCAAGTCTTCTCCTCCTTCCTTACCTCCCCCACCGGTCCACGTTTCCTTAACCTTCATTCTATTCTCTGTAATTGTCCCGGTTTTATCGGCGCATATAACTGTGACGGCTCCTAAAGTCTCAAGTGAGTCTAATCTTCTTACAAGTGCATTCTTACTGACCATTCTCCTTACTCCGAGCGCTAAACATACTGTAACTACAGCTGGAAGCCCCTCAGGTACTGCAGAAACCGCCAAGCTAACGCCAATCAGTAATATATCTATAAACGGCAATGATTTGACGTAACCTATTCCAATTACAATCGCACATAAAGCTACTACAACTAAGCCGAGTAGTTGTCCAAGCTTCTTCATTTTTCTTTGAAGTGGAGTTTCCGGAAACTCTGTTTCGGAAACGAGTTTTGCAATCTTTCCAATTTCCGTATGAAGACCAATAGATGTTACTACGTACTCACCAGATCCTCTGGTTACAAGTGTCCCTCTAAATACCATATTGTGCTGTTCTGCAAGCGGCAATTTTCCCCTGACCATATTCTCTTTCTTTGAAACCGCTTCATGTTCACCAGTAAGGCTAGATTCATTTATACGCAAATGCGACAGTGTGATAATTCTACCGTCAGCCGAAACCATATCTCCTGCTTCTATTATTACAATGTCGCCGGGAAGAAGTTCGCGCGATTCAATTATCTTCTCTCCCCCATTACGCCTGACCCTTACTCGCGGAGCTGAAAGCTTTTGCAACATCGCAATCGCCTCCTCCGCTTTGAACTCCTGCACGAAACCAAGGACTGCATTAAGAATTAGAATTGCTCCAATAACAATCGCATCCAAGAAACTCTCGAACGTAAGAGCATGCCCTGCCAAAAAAGGCATCGCGATTGAAAGTGCAAGAGCTCCAATCAATATATAAACAAGAATATCGTTGAATTGACGGAGGAAGAGTGCAATCAAAGATCGCTTCTTGTGCGGAAGCTCATTAAACCCAAACTCTGCTCTGCGCTTTTTAATCTGAGGCGTCTTAAGACCGTTCAGAGAGCTTCCTAAACGACTAAGCACGTCGTCTGCTTTCAAATTGGCGTACATTGCTGCGCATTGTACCTTTTTACACATGTATTAACCACCCGTGAGTACAAACAAAAATTTATAAGTGAAATTCGCCTTGCTTTTCTTTTAGCTCAAATCCATGATTCCCAAAGAAATCCCGCTGTGCTTGGATTAGATTCTGTGGAAGTGTTTCTGACCTTAGGGCATCCCAGTAGCTAAGGCTTGCTGACATCGCAGGAGTCGGAACTCCTCTGCTTGATGCGAATACAAGGGCTCTGCGCCAGTCCATTTGACGATCGCCCTGGAAGCGTTCCATTATCGCCTGCTTACCGGCTTTTACTTTTCCTTCATCTTTGCCAAAGGCATTTTGAAGTCTTCCTAAGACGGAGGAACGGATTATGCATCCCCCTCTCCAAATCCTGACAACTTCTCCCATATCAATCCCCCACTTCTCATCCTCATTGGCCTTCTTTATAAGCAGTATTCCTTGCAGGTAAGTGAGCATCATACTCAACTCGTACGCATGTCTTACAATTGAGCGAAACTTCATTGGAGGCGGAACAGGATCCTGTTCGTCTAATGACACCGGGAAGTTCTTTCCGGACTCACGCTCCGATTCACTGCCGGAAATGATCCTTGCATCAACCGAAGCATTAATCGTCGGAATCGCAACTCCATAATGAAGTGCAGCTGAGGTTGTCCACTTGCCAGTCCCCTTCTGTCCTGCTTGGTCTTTGATCGCATCAAGAACATCAGGCTTTGATGCAAAGATCTCCGCCGTGATCTCGAGTAAATATGAACTAAGCTCATCACTATCTCTCCAAGCTTCAAAAGTTTCTGCTAACTGCTCATTATCAAATCCACCGACTCGCTTAAGAAGATCGAAGCTTTCAGCAATCAACTGCATAACTCCATACTCGATTCCGTTATGAGTCATTTTTACAAAGTGTCCTGCTCCGCCGGGGCCTAAAAGTGCAACGCACTTTCCTTCAACTCCATCATCGGCTGCCATTCTATTTAGAAGTTCATCAACTTCATCATAAGCATCTCTGTCTCCCCCGACCATCATACTTGGTCCATTAAGAGCACCCTCCTCTCCCCCACTTACTCCCATGCCTATGAATTTAAGTCCGCTCTTCTTCAAATTGTCATATCTTCTCTGAGTGTCCGCGAAATTACTGTTCCCTCCATCGATAAGAATATCACCGGGGCTTAAGTGTTCTCTGAGTTCATCAATTACTGAGTCAACAGCCTCACCTGCTTTTACCATGATCAAAATTGGACGTGGTGGAGTGAGAGCTTGTACTAATTCTTTGTACGACTTATATCCCTCTATCATGCCCTCTTTCCCATATTGCTTCATAAATTCATCGGTCTTTTCTTCGCTCCTGTTGTACACCACAACCTTTGCACCATTACGCGCAGCATTGCGTGCAAGGTTAGCACCCATCGTACCTAGGCCGATGATGGCGAGTTGGGGATCGATAATTTAATAATACACCTACCGACCTCATCCCCCAACCCCCTTCTCCAAACCAACCTCACCCCCTAACCCCCTTCTCCAAACCGACCTCACCCCCTAACCCCCTCTCCTCTGCGGAGGAGAGGGGGAACTATTTCAATTGCGTAGCTCCCCTCTCCTGCTTGCAGGAGAGGGGCAGGGGGTGAGGTCGTTTGAGTTTATTTTTTCACTTTTTCCCAGTCATCCATAAACTTCTTTAAGCCCGAAGTCGTTAGAGGATGATTTGGCATCTTCTCTAGAATCTTGAATGGAATAGTGCAGATATCTGCACCGATTTCCGCAGCTTCAACTATGTGACGCGGGTGTCGTGTCGAGGCTACCAGAACCTCCGTATCAAAATCATAGTTTTTCCAGATGCTAACAATCTCAGCAATTAGCTCCATCCCATCCTGCCCCGCATCATCCAAACGACCAATGAAAGGACTGAGCATTGTGGCACCTGCCTTTGCAGCAAGTATTGCCTGGTTGGCCGAGAACACGAGTGTACAGTTCGTCTTAATTCCTTTCTCTTTGCAGTAAGCAATTGTCTTAAGTCCGTCTTTGACCATTGGAACCTTTACAACAATATGCTTGTGCCAGCCGGAGTACTCTTCGGCTTGCTTGATCATTCCTTCATGGTCAGTAGCTGTGACTTGTGCTGAGACCTCTGGTACGTATTCGCACATTTTTGTAACAGTCTCTTTGAAGTCTTTACCCTCTTTGGCAACAAGAGAAGGATTGGTTGTGACGCCGTCGAGGATTCCCCAAGAGGCAATCTCTGCGACTTCATCCAGATTTGCGGTGTCGATGAATATTTTCATACGTTAAATGGAGAATAAACTGATCTCATTATCACATTTTCTGTGTGTTTTTAACAAGCATTCTTTTTAAAACAATGTAATCTATCAGCCAATATGAATAGATTCATAATTATTATCGGAGCTCAATTATTACTTACAGCTTGCACAAATATAGATGCAAGCATTACAGAAGTGTCTGAAGGCATCCCAAAGAAAACTCAAATCAATGTCCCTTTCTCTCCACAAGCCCCGCATGCCAACTGGGATCCACCGTATCAGGAGGCATGTGAAGAGATAGCTCTGATCATGGTGCACTACTTTCTGGAAGGGCTTGAACTCACTCCAGAGATTGCAGATAAAGAGATCAAGAAAATAGTAAAATGGGAAGAAGAACACGGATATCCGGAGGACGTAACACTGGAGCAACTTAATCAAATAGGATGTGAATACTACAAAGATTGTACAAATTTTGTGATCAATCAGGTCACAACTGAGTCGATTAAGGAAGAGCTGGCTAAAGGAAATCCAATAATTATTCCGGCCGCAGGAAGGAGGTTACTCAACCCATACTTCTCCGGAGAAGGTCCTTGGTACCACATGCTTGTTGTTAAAGGATATGACAGGAATGAGTTTATTACGAATGATCCTGGAACTAAGCGTGGTGATGGATATAAATATAAGTACGACGTTTTAGTTAATGCTATACACGATTGGACGGGGGTTAAGGAGGAGATTGAAGGAGGGCAAAGAAAAATGATGGTTGTGACCTCATCCCCCTAACCCCCTTCTCCTGCAAGCAGGAGAAGGGGGAATAAGGAATATTTCCTTATAAGCCCCCTCGCCTCCACAGAGGAGAGGGGGTTTGGGGGTGAGGTCGTCAAGATAACCAAAGCAACCAAGGGGGCCTACCCTTAGTTCCTTTGGTCTCGTTCCTGTGTCCTAACCGAGCGTTAGCATTACTAGGCTTAATAGAATGATTGCTGAAATGTTAATACCGATAATCGGCGCTTTCGACTTAGGTCTAGTTTGATGCATAAACACACGGAAACGGACAAAAGTTATTTTCGACCGATGTAAGTTACTTATCATGATCTCATCGGTCAATGAGGTTTACTTGATTTTTCTTACTTTCTAATTATAGTTACTAGTCCATCAGCCTTCGCCTTTAAGGGCTACAGCCGACAGGCCCGCCATGTATTATTTCTTTCCCTTCTAATATCATGGCAAATGATGATAATCAACCAGCTACAAGAAAAGATTTATTCATACTTGAGAAAAAAATCGATAACAGATTTGACGGTTTCGAAATGATCCTGAAAATTTGGAAAGACGAGATATACAGACATTTCGGAGTAATTTCTGAAGATACTCGTCATGATGCAATGGGTGCAAACAAAGATACGATTGAGTTAATTAAAGACAAGCAACAAAAGCATGATGTACGCATCAGAAAATTAGAAGATCATGTGGGAATGATTACCTAATAAGTAGTAACATTCCGGACATATGAGCATCTTGTCTTCTCAACAGCTTTGGGGTGTTAGATTCTCGATATGGAAGAGAGAAATATTTATTCATATGGAATCAAAATTCGATCAAATGTTTATGGAATTCCTTAGTCACAAGCCTCACATAGTGAAAGAAAAATGGATTACAAGAAGAAGAATTGGAAGAACTGGTATACCATATGAATTAAGATGTTAGTCTGTTAATATTTGCAACCCATTATTTTATGAATCGCCCAAAAACCTCAGACCTTTCTAATGCCCCCCAATCCTGCAAAAGAGTACTTGAATCATCGAAACTTGGCGAACATTACTGGTTTGGAGAGGATGAGAAAGCAAAGCTCAATGATGAGGATCAAAAGGCATATGACCTGGCGCATACGATTCAAAGGCACCTGATTGTTCAGGCTCCTCTTAAACATAAATCAGGACACCCCGGCGGACCGCTTTCTGCGTTCACCTTCAGCTACTTTGTATATAAGAGGAGGAACCCGCAACTCGATCAGCCATATAGAATGAGCGCAGGTCACCTTTCACTCCTCAGTTATGGACTTCAGTACTGCTTTGGGCGTGACAATGGGAATAAGCACTTACAAAGCCCTCAAGGGATCATAGACGCTTTCAGAACTCCAGATGGGCTTCCTGGGCACATTGAAGCAGGCGTGGGCGATACACCCTTTGGAACAGGTCCTTTGGGCAAAGGTGTTTCTAATGCTCTTGGGGTCGCTTTTGGGCTTAAATATCAGAAAAAGCAGGGAATAGTCGATGTTCTATTGGCTGACGGCGATGGGCAGGAGGGGCAAGTAATGGAAGCTTTCAGGCTCGCAGCACATCTGGAAACTGACAATCTGATTGTTCATGGCGATTTTAATGACATGCAACTGGGAGACATGCCGTCTAAAACAGTTTGGGCTGACTTCGCATCAATAGCATACGCAGCAGGCTGGCATGTAATTGAAGTTGAGAATGGGAATGATCCACTGCAAGTTATTGCCGCCCAGAACAAAGCTGATGAATTGGTTGGAAAAGGAAGGCCGATCTTCGTCTGCTATTACACGACCATGGGACATGGAATTGATTTCATGGAAGAAGGATCGAACACCGGATCCAAAAACTTCCACGGCGCTCCCCTCTCGGAAGAAGAGGCTGAAGATGCCTTGAGTAAACTGATGCCTCTGGAAGAGGCAGTTAAGGAGTACGAACCTTTTTACAAGTCAGAGAAGAAAAGATTTGAGTCAGGCGAGATGACGCAGACTGATATTCCAATTGATTTTATTTCTAAAAATTTAAAAGGTTATAAGCGAAATATTACGGAAGAGAAGGGTGCGGCACGCAAAGACTTTGGCGCAGTCCATATGAAGAGCTTAATGGCGGTGGACGACCGTATTATCGTGCTTCATGCGGACATTGCGGGAAGCGGAGGCTTTAACAAAGTTGAGGCTGAATTCCCGAATCGTGTAATAAACGTGGGAGTGGCCGAGGCCAACATGCTGATGATGGCTGCCGGCATGCGCCAGACCGGTTTGCTCCCTGTTACTTACACTTTTGCAGCTTTTAATACCAACGAAGCTCGCGCGAACGCAAGACTTATAGATATTAACTGCGGACACACGCGTTGCGGAATAATTAATGACGGAACACACGCAGGAACTTCCGTTGGTGAAGACGGTGAAACTCATCAGGAACAAAGCTATCTGACCATCCCCTACTACCATACCCAAGTCTGGATGTCGGCTGATAGCAATCAAGCCGGCGCAATGGCAGAGCGGGCTTTGGAGAAAATTTCCGAAGGACACGAAAGTGTTTACACATTTTTCCCGCGCTCATCGCATGAGCAAATTAAAACTCCTGAGGGTGAAGTGATGTACGGACCTGATTATATCTTTGACGGTAAGGCCGACCTTATAAGAGGAAGTGGAGATATATCTGATCAAGTTACAATCCTATCAACTGGAATTTGCATCCATGACGCGATTCAGGCTGCTGAAATGGCACAGGGACTTTCACAAAAAATCAACGTCCGAGTCCTTAATGTTAGTTGCGTCCGGCCAATCGACTCCTCAGCAGTGATCCAAGCCGCACTTGAAACAGGGCACTTGATAGTTGTGGAAGACCACAATATTGACGGCGGACTTGCGACTTTAGTTTCCGACATCATTGCGGACTTTGCACTCCCCTGTTCCCTGAGGAGGCTCGGGCTTAATCAATACTTCCCATCGGCAAAGGCCGATGAGCTTAAGCTGTTTGCGGGGATTGATGCCGACTCGATCTTGAATGCGGTTGAAGATGAAGCAAGAACTGAGGTTTGCGGAGGTGAAGATGCATTTGTTACTTCGATACATGAACTTACAACTAACATTAATCACAGCAAGTTTGCGGAAAATGCTAACGACTTTATTCAAAAGTTAATCAATGAAAAAGGTTACATGGAAAGTTTGCGTGAATACTGGGGTGGACGAGCGTGCCCAGAGGGTAAGCTGCCGTCGAATGAGGATCTTAGAAAAAAGATGAAATCATGACATCTTACTCATCAGCCGAGGTTGCAGAACTTGATAGACATACGATTGAAGATCTTGGAGTGGACTTGAAGCAACTTATGGAAGTTGCAGGACTGCGTAGTGCAGAAGCAGCTGTAAAGTTATTCGGAGATAAAAAATCACTGACGGTTCTGGTTGGACCGGGCGGTAACGGGGGCGACGCACTAGTGTGTGCGAAGTTTTTAAAACTTTGGGTATATGATGTCACCGTTATTCTTTCAGAGACGCAAGAAAAACTTAAACCTGTAACATCTGATCAACTTAATGTTTGGAAAAACTTTGGTGGCGAAGTTATAGATGAACCACCTGACAAAACCGATGGCGTAGTCGACGGTCTCATAGGTTATTCACTTTCCGGTGACCCGCGTGGAAAGTCAGCTGATTTGATTGAGTGGACAAACTCACAAAATTGTCAGGTCCTTTCTTTGGATGTTCCATCAGGACTAGATGCCACAACCGGAGAAAACCGAAACCCTTGTATAAAAGCAAATTTGACAGTTGTTTATGGAGTTATGAAAAAGGGATTATTGGCAGAATCTGCAAAAGAATACTCAGGCAAGACAGAGATAATAGACATAGGGTTTCCAAGGAAATTTCATTAGGTCTAATAATGGCTTCTAATCGCCATTTCCTGTAAAATACCTTACGGAAGGGTGGCAGAGTGGTCGATCGCGACGGTCTTGAAAACCGTTTGGCCCGCAAGGGTCACGAGGGTTCGAATCCCTCCCCTTCCGCCAACCTACGCGCAGCGTAGGTTGCCATCCATAGCCTTTTGCACGTGATATTTTAATAAGCAACAAATTCGCTGCGGCTACGGTTGGCAGGCCAGCAAAAGCGAAGGATGGCAATATTTGCTACGGCTGGCAGGCCATTTTGTGAAACACTTTGCAAACTATGTAGCGCAACACTCACCCTTTTTATCCTCTTGGGAATCTTTCAAAGAATCCCGTTTTCTGCTATACTAATATAATTCATCGATACAAAAACAAATACACACGATGAAACAAAAACTCCCGTCACGAGGCACAATCTTAAAGCTCATAGAGCGATCGCTCGATGAGGGTCGTGATAAGGAGGTAGTGGAAAGACTTCAATGGTTTTTGCACTATTCCACTCACGGATCAGTAAGCAAAACCTGCAAAGAGTTTGGTATAGCAAGATCAACATTCTATAGATGGTTAAATCGATTTGATATCAATGATTTTTCAGCACTGATCGATAGGCCAACATATTTCCGAAATCCGAAAACCGAAAACCGAAAACCCTTATTTGGATCAAGGCTGGCTTTCCTTATTGCACTCTTAATAATAAACATCGGAATTCTAGCATTTGCTTTGCCAACCCTCGCATCCGCCGCTTCATCCTGGAATCCAACTCTTCTTGTTAACACAGAAGCATTCCAGCAAATTGATGATGATGATACTGCATCTGATGTATATCTTGAGTTTGGCGATACTCTTCAAGAGAGACTAATGTTCAAAAGAAATGAAAGTGTATTTGCAACAAGCCAAGGACTTAGAGTCGGCGGAGTGCTGACCGCTACTGGTGCAATCGCATCTTCAGGATCTATCACAGCAGAAGGGGCCTTGTCCGGCGCGTCTCTCCACGTGAATAGCTTAACTACTTTGAGTGGAGCAGTTTCTATTGAAGGGAATGTAACTACCAGTGGAACACTAACAGTTGACGGTACTTCAAATCTTCAAGGTGTTGCTACATTCGGTACAACGGTAACAATAACCGAAGGAGCTTTAGCCGATGACACTATAGTTGAAGGAGACTTGAAGGCTGTTGATGCTGCAGCAGACGAAGATATATTTACTTTCGAAAGCACAACAGGTGATTTTGAATGGCATAGTGCATCTGATTTAGGAATTGGAACTGCTACAGCTATTACCGATGGCTTGATTGTAGAGCCGGATCTTGATGCTGATGTGGCAGCAGCAGATGGAGATTGGCTGCAATACGATAGTACTGGGACTAATTTTACTTGGAGGAGTTCATCGGAGCTTCTAACTGACGTAGGACAGAATGGAGGAACAGATATAACAGCCGACCTAGAAGAAGAAACACATGCGTCTGAGCACGCAAGCGGAGGCGGAGATGCAGTAGATCATGATACTCTGACTAACTTTGTAGCCAATGAGCACCTGGATTGGACCAACGAAACAAAC
>Ga0187833_10000767_pt1 | contig 37415 bp, 34 predicted proteins | sample ETNtaG_37_FD_167968 | JGI IMG/M metagenome (GOLD analysis project Ga0187833, IMG submission 167968) | Marine microbial and viral communities from oxygen minimum zone, Eastern Pacific Ocean - ETNP2014_SV_400_PacBio MetaG (Illumina Assembly) | ecosystem: Environmental > Aquatic > Marine > Hypoxic...
TGTTCAAAACAAAGTGATATCCGATCAGATAGGCGTTGATGCTGTTAAACAGGATAGCCATCAAGATAATGACGACTGGCATTGACCGGCTGCCCTTTAAGAAAAACGGGTAGATGAAGGCGCGATGAAAATAGTGCAGTTGCCACATGAGCAAAAAGACCCAGGTCACTGTGGTCAACTCCATCTCAAACAGCATGATAAATGCCACCACCAGAGATGCTGGTGCTTCCATCACAAACCAGCCAACGCGGTTGTTCAGGGTCGGACCCCAGCCAACCCTGGTAAATCGCCCATAGGGTGCGGAAATGTAGAACAGCACAATGAATACTGCCGGTGCCAGAACCAGCATGGCCAGGATTAGGTAATCGTAGAGGACCGTTAAATTCATGGATAACAGAATACTAATGTGGGTCCGACTTTAGCAATTTATCGCCCCTATGGCATGCTGGTTGCCACCATCCAGCTCTTTAAGAGGAGGTTTGTATTAGCCCCCGTCACCCTCTAACATGTTTTCATTCGAGCCCTATGAGTGCACCATGACTACAGATTTCGTGTTTAAACTGGAGACCGACCCTGTCCCGATTGTCTTGTCGTTATACACAACCTTGAAACACGCCCTGTCAAACCCGGCCTATGCCGCCCTCGCCAGATCCATAGATGGATGCTTTTCAATTGCATCCACCAGGGATCCTCAGTCAGCGACCATTACATTGAAGGGCAATCAAATAGATATCCATCACGGTGTCAGTGATAAAGCCAAAATTACTATCAACCTCGACCTTTCACGGATGTCTGAAGAAGGATACAGGCCTTCTGTTAAGGGGCTGCTCAGGCACCCATTTTTTGCCTACAGGGTTGGCAGGTTGCTCAATTTCCCCGCAACCAGCTGGGCCGATGATGCAAAGCGATTCTGGGACAGTACACAGTTCCTTCCCTATATGCCGAAGGCCATCAAGTTCACCAGCACGGATAAGCAACAGCATCTCTCGTTTGGTAATGGGCCGACCGAGGTTGAAATCTGCGGGAAATCTAAAGTGCTCTCAAGTATGCTGACCGGGTCCAGTATTCTGGTTGAAGATATCATCGCAGGCCGTATTCAGATCATTGGATCCCTGAAACATCTTTCCGTCTTAAGCGAGGCAACCCTCAAGATGAAACTGGGGGAGCTTGGTCATGAATAACCAGCCCTTTAGAGGCGAAATTAACCTCGAGGCCTGGCTGGATCGTCATCATATCGATGTAATCCGCACCCAGGCGACCAACCTCGAGGGCGTCAGCATAGGCAAGTACTGTAACCGGGGTAAATTCACCAAGACACTGCCGGGCGGTCACAACGTAGCGGATATTGCCCTCGCCATGGACATAGCCGGCACTCCGCACCTGACCTTCTGGCATAGCTTCAGGCATGAGACTTTAGGTGATATCGCGTTAAGACCCGACCTGGATACGCTGGTTCCCGATGGCACAGACCCTAATCTCGGACATTGTATCGGCGATTTTGTCCAGGTGGATGGATCCCCCATCAATCTCTGCCCCAGGACTAATTTGAATCGCCTGGTGGGCGAAATCTACGATATGGGATATGAAGTCAAAGCCTCATGTGAACTGGAGTTCTACCTGTTCAGGGATTCATTTGCCGATGCCCGCCGCAAAAAGTATCAGAACCTTCAACCCATCGGCGCGTCAAAACTACAAACGGTGTACCTTCTGCGCAACGCCTTTCATGCCAGGACCTTTATGGCTGAGGTCACAAGACGCCTTAACTACCTGGGCATAGGCTGGGAGGCCTGGAACGATGAAAACGGTAGCGGTCAGATTGAACTGAATCTGACACCGTCTGATCCGGTCAACATCGCCGATGCTGTAGTGCGAACAAAGCAAATAATCTATGAGGTCGCTGTTGATCAGGGTATGAGCGCTACTTTTATGGCTCACCCGGTTCGTGGTTATTCCAGCGGCATGCATATACACCATTCGCTCACCAGGGAGGGTGAAGCAGCCTTCTATGATGTAGATAAACCCGACAATCGCTCTGACCTGCTTCGTCACTGGGTAGGCGGAATGATAGAAACGATGCCAGGCGCAGTATCTTATCTCTGCCCAACCGTCAATTCGCTCAGACGCCTGACAGAATTCTCGGCACCACCCACAACAGCCACCTGGGGAGAAGAAAACAAATCCTGTGCATTGCGTTTAATTACAAGAAGTGCCGGGTTAAGCCGAATCGAACACCGCCTCGGTGCCGCTGATCTCAACCCCTACCTGGGGCTCGGCGTAATTCTTGCCGGGGGAATCTCGGGCGTGCGCCATAGTATTGAACCACCGGAAGAGCTTGCCCAGATCGGCTGGGGTCTTCCCGAGAGCTTTGAGCGTTTACCCAGAACAGTCAACAGTACTTCCGCGGCATTGCAGAATGACGCCTACCTCAAGGAAGTACTGGGTACCGAGGAAGTTGAATACTGGATTAAGACACGCAAGCTGGCATGGCTCTCATTTCATACAGAGGGTGGCGACCCTGACAGCAAGAAGCCAGCCCAGTGGGAATACGACCGATACTTTGAGATTGTCTAACCTGGATAATTCGTGAAGGGATCGGAATTTATATACCGCCTTCATGAAATATCCAGGCTGATTACTTGATCACCCTTGCATGGGTATAATCCGGATCCTGCCCCAGGGCCCGCCTGACAACACCCTTGAGTTTGGGATGTTGCAGGTAAGCTGACCCGGTCTCGGCGGTCGGCAGTAAGGGAACGTCATCCAAAATGATCTTTTGCAGTTCGGCTGCTGCATCCATTCGTTCACGTCTGTCCGTCGACCCCTGCAAGACACGAAACCACCGGTCATACTCAGCGTTCACGTAGCTGCCCCGGTTATTGGGATTCCAGGAGGCCAGCAGATCCGCGTAGGTCACTATATCGTCAAAATCCGGAAACCAGCTGGATAAGACCAGATCAAATTGCCCTGCCCTGGCCTTTTCGAGGTATTGTTTGAAGGTTTGTTGATCGATCTTTACCTTGATACCGAGCGACTGGCCAAGCAGCCCCTGGAAATACTCTCCTATCTTTACTCCCGTTGGAGATGCAACTGTCAGTAGCGTCATTTCAGGAAGTGACTCAAGCCGCATTTCCTTCTTCACTTCTTGAATCAGTCTTAACGCCTGTTTGGAGTCAGGTTGAATAATTGGCGGCGGGTATTCAGATGAGAACTTCCCGTCTATTCCATTTAACCAGGATGGGAAAAATGTATGCGCAGGTTTATACCCAGGGACAGCTATGACCTTGTTAACAAATAGATCTGTATCGAAGGACAGCTGCATAGCTTTGCGAATTTTCCGGTGCCCGGTGATATGACCAGGGCGATGATTAAACCAGACATATGCCACTCCCCCCGTGACAAAAGTCCTGAGGCGCAGCCCCTGATTCATGGCATCCCGCACGGTTTCGGCATCAAGCCTGGCAAGCGCAATGCTGCCGTCACGAAACAGGTTAAGTCTGGTTCGGTTATCTTCCGTGATATAGCCAACATTGATCTCGTTCAGATGGATCGTCGAGGCGTTCCAATAGTGCGGATTTTTCACCAGCGCCATGGATGAGCCATGAATCCAGCCCGTCATCATAAAGGGGCCGTTATACAGCAGCTGATCGAACTCGGCGCCATACTGCTGCTTTCGCGACTGATAGAAACCTTCTTTTACGGGGAAAAAAGTTGCGTGGGTCATCAGACTGATGCAATAGCCACAGGGTCGCTCAAGGGTAACCTCCAGTGTGAAGTCATCAACGGCAGATACACCGAGTTCTTCAACCGGCAATTCTGCATTCTGGATTTTCTCCGCATTTTTTAGCGGGTGCATGATGGCAGCGAATGGCGCTGCTACCTGCGGGTCGTTTACCTGCTTCCACGCAAATTCGAAATCGTGTGCAGTGACTGGTGTTCCGTCGGACCACCTTGCATTCCTGCGCAACCTGAAACTGATCTTAGTATCAGAGACTTCCCAGGACTCAGCCACGCCCGGGGCTAACCTGCCTTTCTTGTCATAGCGCAACAGCCCCTCATTCACATGACCTATAACGAAATAACTGAGCAGGTCAGTCATGCGGATAGAATTGAGGTTTGGCGGCTCCTGTGTGAAGGCAATGGTTATAGACTGGCGCTCAAAATTCACTGCCTCTGCCAATGGCGAATCGGACAGCACCAGTAAACTGAAGAAACATACAAGTCGAAAGGTCGTAGACGCCATCTGATCAGGAGACCGGTTGTAAGTTCCGTTAGTTGATATAGTCTGCAATATTTACTTCATCAATCTGACTTGGTTGCAGATACTTCTCCGCGTATATCTGATAGACGCCTGACTCCAGGAATAACCGGAACAGTTCTGCATCAAGGTGGGCATCCTTCACCATAAATGACATGATCTTGATACTTGCTGTCAGCGTCTTTGGCATCTTGTAAGGCCGATCTGCTGCAGTGAGAGCTTCAAAGACATCAGCAATGGCCATTATCTTTGCGGGGATAGTCATAGACTCCCCGGTCAGACGCTTGGGGTACCCTGTCCCGTCGGTCTTCTCGTGATGCCCCCCTGCTATTTCCGGGATTCGCTCCAGGTGCTTGGGAAAGGGCAGACTATCCAGCATCACGATGGTCTGCACGATATGATCATTGATCTTAAACCGTTCTTCCTCCGTCAGGGTACCCCGCACAACAGACAGGTTGTAGATCTCCCCCTTGTTGAACTTGTGCTCTGGAACATCTACCTTAAAGCCATATTTATTGTCCAGGTCAGCTGATGGCACAACCGCATCATGCTCGAATATATGATCAACCCGGTCCGCCAGCAGCGGCTCCTCGCAGGGGAGTTCTCGTGCCGGTTCAAGTTCCTTGCGATCAAGTTCTTCCCGCGCTATTCCAACCCGGTCGTCCAGGGTCCTTGTCCAGGTAGCAGTCGCAATCTGTTTAAGACGATCAATATGCTCCGGGGCCATGAACTCGCCACCAACATTACAGTTGGCGACAAAGTCGTAATCATCATCGATCCGTGCCAGTTTTTCTTCCAGTTCACCACGAAGCGCATTGGTGTCACCGCCTGCAATTATTTTTTCCTGGCACGCGATAACGGCTTCTCTCTTCACCACTTCAAACCTGGTGCGGACTTCATGAATACGGTCGGTGATAGTCTCAAGTTTAGTTGCCTTATCGACCACATATTCCGGGGTCGTGACTTTTCCGCAATCATGCAGCCAGGCGCCTATGTGCAATTCGTACCACTCATCCTCATCAAGGTCGAAGTCCGAAAAAGGCTCGTCACCGGAATCACATGCGGCGCGCGTCAACATCTCTGTCAGTTCCGGTACACGCTGACAATGACCACCAGTGTAGGGAGATTTGGCGTCAACGGCGCTTGCCATTAACTCAATGAACGATTCAAGCAGGTTCTTCTGGACATCGATCAGGATAGCGTTATCCAGCGCCACGGCTGCTTGTGATGCAAGTGCTTCGATCAAGGGTTGAACTTCGCTGGAAAAAGAAACCACCTCACCGGTTTCAGGATCCTGCGAGTTTAAGAGCTGAAGTACACCTATGACATCATCGACGTTGTTCTTAAGTGGTACGGTGAGCAGGGACTTGGATCTGTAACCAGTGCCCTGGTCAAATTTCTTGGTACCAGAAAAGTCAAAATCATCTGAGTTGTAGGCGTCGGCTATATTGATCGTCTCTCCAGCCAGAGCACAATAGGTCACAATATTTTGATTGTTGGGCTTATTGTCATCGCTATACATATTTACGAGCCCCAGGGTTACTTCAACGCCCGTCGTGCCACCCTGAGCAACACCAAGCGAGTCGGTGCGAACAATCTCAAATTTCAGTTCATCATCTTTTGTTCGAATATAGAGGGTCCCGCCATCTGCATTTCCCATGTCTTTTGCTTCGAGCAGAATTCTCTCCATCAGACTGTTGGTATCCTTGTCCGCAGATAGCGCGATACCGATATCAATCAGTCGTCTAAATGAAGCCTGGTCAGAAGGCATCTGATTCCCCTTTCGGTGCTGAAACAACCGCAACAGTTTACCCAACTAGGGAACCCCTGACTAATTCTGCTAAGCTGCCACTCTTCGTGCAGTTGAGAGGCTCCTATGCCTGTAAAAATCCCATTTAACTTTAAGTATGACTTTGAGTACTGCAAGTCAGAACAGGTTACACCCTTGATCCGCAGGGTCACAGCTCGAAACCCAAGTGGCTTTACCTACAACGGCACCGGGACCTATATTGTCGGCCAGGGCAGGGTCGCCGTTATCGATCCTGGTCCCCTGCTTGAGGAGCATATCGATGCATTAAAAGACGCTCTCAAGGACGAGGAAGTTTCCCACATTTTTGTCACCCATACGCACGGGGATCACTCGCCTGCAGCAGAACCCCTGAAGGCATTCTGGAATGCCCGGACCTATGCATACGGCCCACATGGTGCGGGGAAGCTGGAACAGGGAGTCGCTGTTGAAGCAGGTGGCGACAGGGATTTCGAGCCGGATGTTCGAGTCAAGCATGGTGAATTCATCGAAGGAGACGGTTGGACCATCGAGTGCGTATATACGCCCGGACACACATCCAATCACCTGTGCTTTGCGCTGGCGGAGGAAAACGCTATTTTTACCGGCGACCATATTATGGGCTGGGCAACCAGCGTTATTGCGCCTCCCGATGGCGATATGACCCAGTACCTTGATAGCCTCCACCTGCTCCTGCAGCGTAACGAAACAATCTACTGGCCAAGCCATGGCCCCTGCATCAACGATGTAAAACCTTATGTGCAGGCATATATCGATCACCGCCTGGACAGGGAACACCAGATCATAGATGCGATGCAGCAAGGCTACTCCCTAATCAAAGAAATGGTCCCGGTCATGTATGCGGATACGGACCCGGTCATGTACTCTGCGGCAGGCTGGTCAGTTTTGGCAGCCATGCTCAGACTTATCGATTCCGGCCAGGTCACCTGTTCGGGACCCCCTGCTCTTTCTTCAGAGTTTCGGTTGACTAGCCAATAAATCACTGGAGGATATTGGCCTATCTTATTGTTTTATAATGATATTACATTGCATTTCATCTATTAGATGACAAAATGGTGAAGTCGTCAGCCTGGCAAACTGCACGGCTCTATTGCCCCCTGACACCAGGGTCTAAATATTTTGCACCCTGGCGTATTCAATATCTTTCGAAAGTTACCGGCAGCTTTGCTATTCTGCGACCCTGACTCAGGATGTGAAGTTTATGTCCATCATCAAGCTTGACGAGGTTCGCAAGGAAGATCTCCAGGCAACAGGCGGCAAAGGCGCCAACCTCGGGGAACTCATCCACCAGGGTTTTCCGGTTCCGCCAGGGTTCGTGGTCACAGTTGACGCCTACGCTGAATTCGTTGATATCGACAGCTTGCCTACCAGTGATGAGATTGGCGACGATAAGGACTCCTTCTGTGCTTCCATCCGCTACAGAATTATTTCCACAGCAATACCAAAAGCGTTAGAAGATCAACTCCGCAGCCACCATGAGGCGTTGCAGCAAGCCCGTGATGAAGAAGTCGTTTATGCCGTTCGCTCTTCAGCGACAGCAGAAGATCTTGGGGATGCCAGCTTCGCTGGCCAACACGACACCTACTACTACGTTGACCTCAAGAACCTGTCAATGATGGTTAAAAAGTGCTGGGCATCACTCTGGTCCGACGCTGCTTTCTCATACCGACAGAGTCACGGTATCGAACATCGCGATGTGAAAATGGCAGTGATCGTTCAGGAAATGATCCGCTCCGAGACCTCGGGCGTTACATTTACCGCTGATCCGGTTAGCGGGAGTAAATCTGTCATCATCACCGAGTCAAGTTGGGGTATGGGTGCCGCCATCGTAGACGGTCGTGTATCACCGGATCAATACATCGTCGACAAGACAACCGGAGCACTTACTTCCTCAAAAATTGCCGATAAAAAATTCATGGTGCCCCCAACCCTGGATCAGGCAGAGGTGTCAAGGCTGCAGGAAGTACCTGCTCACCAGCGCCGCATTGAATCCCTGACCTTGAAACAGGTCGGCACGATTGCTTCCTGGGCAGCTAAATCAGAAGCCTATTTTGGCTCTCACCAGGATATCGAGTGGGCCTTTGAAAATGACAACTTTTACATGCTGCAGTCACGTCCCATTACCATCATGGGCGAACATGACGACCATGTGCCTGACGGCAAATATGTGCTGTTCAAGCCGGTAGCGGAAAATTTTACCGACCCACTGCTTCCCCTGTCGCAGGATATTCTGGTGAAGCTAGCACCCATGATGACCGTTATCTATGGGCGAATGTATATGAAACTCTCCCATTTCAAGACAATGGTACCTCTGAAGATCTCCGATGTTGACATGGCCACGATGGCCTACCTGGGCGACGTCAAAGATATTAAAGCCCGCGTATCGGTGCTAAAGCTCATTGCCCTGGCTCCGGTCACGTACATTTTCTACCTGGTTTTCGGCGTACTGTACGCCCGAACCAGCCATATGCCCGACGATTTTATGGACAGCTTCCGCGACTATTTCCACCGGGTTTCGGACGACCCGACCATCTCGGCACCCGAAGCGATGGCAAAACTATTCCTGAAACCCCGTTTTTTTGAACCCATTGGCAATATGGCAATCCTGGTAAACATATCAGCGTCTCGATATTTTCTACTCTTGGAAGTGCTCGGAAGATTGCTCAGGCGGTGGCTGCCCAATCTGCGCTCCGATGCGCCCTCGTTACTGAGCTCAGGCACCAAGGGCGTATTATCGACTGAAATGGGCAGGGAGATTTGGGGTCTTGCCAAGATCATCAAGCAGGATGCAGCCCTGTCAAATATCATCCTTACGCAGGAGCCGGACAAGGCTCTCACAACACTGCAAGGCCAGGAGGCAGGAACGGAGTTCACCGGAAAACTGGCAAGCTTCCTCGGTAAACACGGTCACCGCACACTCAAGGAATTTGAATTGAATTCGGTTCGCTGGGAGGAAGACCCTTCACCGGTGATTGCCATGATTCGAAATTATCTGCTGGCAGATGCCGACCCGGACGCTTCCGAGGCCAGAGTTCAAGATCAACGGCATGCCTTGCTTGAAGAGGTTAAGGCTGGACTCACATCTCTCCCGCTTGAGAAACAGCTAGGAATTCGATTCAAAATCATTTCCACTATCCGGGACAGGAGTAGGTATTTTATCAAGCTGAGGGAGAACTCCCGTTTTTATCACATCATGGGATTCTATGCCGTAAGGAAGAAGGTGCTGCAAAGTGAAGCTGAATTAATCGGTAAGGGTGCGCTGCGGTGTAAAGATGATATTTTTTACCTGCAATGGCGCGAAGTACAGGATCTCCAGGCTGATAAAAGGACCTGGGCTGACGTCGAAGACCTTATCCGGCTACGCAGGATGAACCACATTCGGCTGACGAAAATGCGGCCACCAAAGACTATTGGCGTCGACAATTCTGAAACCGAAGCGGAGGAAGTTTCTGGAAACAAAATCTCGGGACAAGGTGCTTCACCTGGCTCCTACCAGGGCACGGCTAGGGTAATCATGGATCCGGCCACGGATGCTGAAATCAAACCAGGCGAGATACTCGTTGCCCCCTACACTGACCCTGCCTGGACCCCATTATTCCTGACGGCAAATGCGGCTGTAATCGAGGTTGGCAGCTATCTTTCGCATGCCGGCACTATCGCACGTGAGTATGGGATGCCATGTGTGGTAGATGTTCTGGGTTGCACCAGCCGCATAGCCAGTGGCGACCTGATTCAGGTTGATGGCGGCAGTGGTACAGTGACATTACTAGACCACCAGATGCCGGAATCCTCATGATACCTGAACTCCTGTGTTTTCTACTTGGGGTACACCTATCCGTGATGCTGGTGGCATCATGCTATCGAATGATTGATCTCTGGTACCGAATTGGCGATTTCATATTCCGAATCCTGGCGCGAATAGTCGTCATCACAGCTCTGAATGCAATTTTTATTTTGTCGTTTCAGGGAGATTTCAAGATTGCTCTTATCAGTGGCCAGCTGTTCTTTTTGGCATTTCATATTGGATTTTTCTGGTTTGGCAGAGTCCTAGTGACCCTGCTGACCAGGTTTAAGAGCTTCTAGGATGGATACTTCCAATATAATGAAAGGGATCTTTATCTTTCTGGTGCTATTGATCGCCACCGCAATTAACCTGGAAGACAACATAATCGCGAGACTCGGTTTTGAGCCTACCTACCTTTATTATGGCATTGGTCGCAATGGTGATGACGGGACTGATTATGCACCGGGACCTGGCACTGGTTGTCCTGATCTTGTTCCTCAGTATTGGCGCAAATATGCCAGCTGAATTCATGCTGAATTTCGGCATTGATCGTGACATCTTTACAGGAATACTTGGCGCCATCATACTCCTGCCACTGATCGCAAGAATTATTTCCTAACCGCTTTGCCCCGCCTTTTTGTCATCGAGTGGCAGTTCAGGCATCTGCATCTCTGTTGCACTCGGGATACTGGTCATATAGATAACACCCCCATGGGGCTGGTCCATCTCACCCTTAAAGAACATGAACTCAAACAGTTCGTCGGCAAATTCCTCAGATACAACCACTTCCAGTACCTCCTTCTCCTGTTGTTCACCGATGCCTCGAGCCGAAATCCGTGAGAATCGCCCTACACCACGTGCAAAGTGAAAATTTACACTATGATTTTCCTTCTCCTCTATCAGCGCCTGCTGCAGACCATGAGCGCAGCCTTTGGGCAAAATACAGGTTATCAATTTAGCGTTGGTTAGTTTATTTTCCATACCTACCTACAAAGAATGTGGCTAATTACCCGTGATGGAGGAATTTCGCTTGATCGGAAAATCCAGGCTGACGCGGCTCATGCCTCTGCTTTCTCGTTAATGCTCTCAATAACATCTTTGGGAATATAGGTTGCGGCTTTGTCAAGCTTGGTTATATAAATGATCCCGCCACCTGGGACATCCAACTCTCCGGCGAAGTACATCCTTTCAAATATCCTGTCTGCCTGGTCATCAGCCACGAGGGAAGTGATGATTTCCTTCTCCACGTCCACGGCCAGCCCAAGAATACCGAGCCTCTCTCTTACTCCGCTGCCGTAACCATAATAGATAGTTGCACCCTGTGCTCCCGCGTCCTGTGCAGCCTTCACCACCGCGTCTGCCTTGCCTCGCTGCACAACACAGGTGATCATCGAAACATCCTTAAGGACAGTAAATTCTCTTGCATTCATAACATGGGTTCCCCCACTAAACTTTCGTTATCTTCCTGTTCATCTCGCGCATAACGCCTGGAGATCTTCCACTTGATATATACACCGGTGCTTAAAACAGCAACGATTGGGCCAATAGACGCCATGGACAAAATACCAAAACCCTCAACCGCCCCAACGGCATTACCAAACCCCAGTCCCATCGCCAGTACCAGTGGTACCGTTACGGGTCCCGTCGTTACACCAGCACTATCCCACGCTATATTTACAAACTCTTCGTTGGAAATAGAAGTCAGGAATATGGCCAGTATGTATCCCGGAATCAACAGGTATGCAATTGGTATCTCAAATATGATCTTTGCCACGCCGATGGATATTCCAAAGGCAACACCCAGAGAAACGGCGTACATCAATGTCGTCTTTTTAAATGACCCGTTGGTCAGGTTTTCAACGGTCATGCCCAATGCATTTAGCGCGGGTTCTGCCAGGGTTGCGCCAAACCCCAGCAACCAGGCAAAGGCAAGCGCGATGAATATGCCCAGTGCTACAAAGTACAGGGGTGAGTCCTCCACCGCCTCAATCTCCGTAAATGCAGCCGGAACTAGGCCACCGCTCTGCCCGCCCAGCTTTGACAAGCCGTAGCTCAGACCAAGATTGAATACCACCATGCCGAGGACGCAGAGAAATATACCGAAGAACATAATCGTCGGATTTGGCAGCTTCTCTTTGAGCAATACCGTCATCACAAGTAACAGGAATATGACAAGGGGGACGATGGCTCGAATCCCACCAACAATTTCAACCCCTGGAGTGGATTCATACCAGGGCACAACATCGGTAACAATCTGTGTCTGCTGTGCGGCTGTAATAATCATCTCTGGCGTATATTGACCCGACACGTACATGGTCAAGAGCATTACAGCAACGATTGGGAACAGAGAGGCCAGTGTAACTATGCCAAATCCTGACAGGGAGTCACCACCCTTTCCAGCAGCATGTGCGATGCCGATACCAAGGGATAACACGAGGGGCACCGTCACCGGGCCAGTTGTAACCGCCCCACAATCAAACGCAAGTCCGAGCACTTTGGACAATTCCTCATCCATAGCCATGTAGAGGCTTACCAGCAATACCGGGGCCAGGGTCATATAAATAAGCGGCTTCAGGCTCCAGCCGTAAATGAAACGTATAGTCCCAAGCACCGCGGCCAGTCCCACGCCCACACCCACCGAGAGCACCAGAATACCCGCCCAATCGTTAAGTATCGAATACAAATACGGCGCCCGGTTGACGTCAACCAACGACCCAGCGGTCTGCAGGGCACCTATAGCCGGTTCAGCAAAAGTTACGCCTATACCAAGTAGGAATACGACGACAAGAACAATGCCGAGGCTCACTTTCGCCGGTAGGGATATACCGAGTGATTCACCGAAGGGCATAAGGCCAACCTTCAAGCCCTCCATGAAAATCATCAGACCCACTATGACGGCGACTAGACCCCCGGTGATAATCAAGGAATCTTCGACTGACTGTCGTAAAATAAACATTTGAAATAATACAAGGTAAACGGCCAGCGGCGTGACTGACTTAAACTGGTCCATAAACCTGACGGAGAGATACGGCTTTAGTAGCCGGTAAACATCACCTGATTCAATTGCCAGGGATTGAGGACGGTGGGGAATCTCATTACCATCCGCATCATATTCGATCGGCGGAGCCATCTTATTGTAGCTGAGCTGATCCGTATGGACATTCAGGTGACGAGCAAAACTATTGAACGATATTTGTTGCGTCACTACCTTCCCCTGGTCACCGTCCTGTAAGTAATATAGCAAACCCCGGTAAGTCTAATCAAAAATGGGGGCTGAGCACGCCCAATTTGTTACCTATATTGAACCACCCATGCTTTGCATTGCAGGTGACACAAATTAAAATGGCAGTCCGTAACTGGCGGGGATTATTCCAGTGTAATAGTGTCTATTCACTGCCGTAAACACATACCCGGTTTCGGCCCTTCGCCTTTGCACGATAAAGCGCGTCATCCGCCTGGCTTATCAGGTCACGTGGGCGACCATGCTCGTCCGGAACTACCGTACATACACCAATACTGATTGTCACACCAATATTGTTCCCATCAGCGTTAAAGACGCGTCTGGCCACACCTTCGCGGATATGTTCTGCCAGGTGATGTGCGTTCTCAGACGATGCATAGGGCATAATCACAACAAATTCCTCACCACCATAGCGAGCAACCACATCAGAGGGCCGGTTTAGCATCATATCAATAGCTCCAGCCACTTCGGCCAGGCATTCATCCCCCGCCAGGTGGCCATGGGTATCGTTAACTTTTTTGAAATGATCAATATCCACCAATAGCATTGAAAGACTATATTGCTGCCTCTGGGCACGTTTCCATTCCTGATCAAAAACCTCATCAAAATACTGTCGGTTTCGTATTCCGGTGACCGGGTCAATCGTAGTGATTTCTTTCAACACGGTATGCGCGCGCGACAGCTCATCGAGTGTTTTTTTAAGCTCTAGCGTTCGGATATCCACTTCATCTTCCAGCTGTTTCTTTAACAGTTCCTGTTCATCAAGCAGGTATCTGTTCTCCATTGCTACTGAAGCCTGGGAACTCAGCGCCTCTATTAGCGGTCTCACCTGATCTGAAAAGGGAATGACCTCCCCCTCCTGTGATCGCGCATTTAGCAACTGCAGCACGCCCATCACCTTTCCCGAGAGTGTCTTCAGTGGAATAGTCAGGAAGGAAGTTGAGTGATAACCAGTCATCTCATCGGATCGCCTGGTACCCGAAAAATCAAAATCATCAGAAGCATAAGCATCATCTACGACAAGCGTCTCTCCAAGAATCGTCGCACGGCTTACAATATTCGTCATGTTCTGTTCACCTGACTCTGTCAACAGCGGTACGTCCGGCAGAGCTACCGGGTCTCCATTTGCCCCGCCCTGGAATATATTCAAGGTATCATTGAGAACAATGGCAAAACTCAGCGATTCATCACTGTTCTTGAGATAGAGCGTACCCGCATCAGCATTTGCCACGGCTTTTGCTTCCTTGAGGATGCGCTCCAGCAGGCTATCGATATCCTTCTCCGCGGATATAGCCAGCCCGATTTCAATCAGGCGTTGAAAATCAGCACTTGTGATTACACTGCTCAACTAGGTACCCAGTTTTCCTTCCATGAATTCACTTTCCGCTCTATAGGATTAGCTCAACTGAAGAATCACTTAGGCGCCAGTCAAGCCCGCCCCACACGGCGGTTCAAATTATACTGAAGAATCTTACCTATCTATTTGTTTTTTAACAATATTATATTCTGGTAAATAATCCTCTCTGATTAGGCCTGTTAAACCCGGAATGTGATCGAATCAGTCGCGAGCAAGAAAAATTCGCGAGATGTCTAGCCTCGTACAGGGCCTACCTGTCAAGAAAAATGAGACTGACCTCTGGTACATAGGTAATGATCACCAGCGCAACCAGTAATACCAGCATGAAAGGGATGGTCGCCTGGTAAAGCTCTGTGATTGGCCGTTTGAATCGATAACTGGCGATAAAAAGATTCATGCCAATAGGCGGGGTGAAATATCCAATCTGCATATTTGCCAGAAAAATGATGCCCAGGTGTACCGGATCAACGCCAAATTGCAGTGCCATCGGTACTATCAGAGGAATCATGATAACCAGCGCGGAAAATATATCCAAAATGGCGCCGAGGGCAAGCAGGATAAGGTTAAGCAGGATCAGAAAAGTGATTTTCGATGAAATAAAGGTCTGTATCCACTCAAAAAGCAACTGCGGGACCTCAGCATCAATCAGGTAGTTGGTGAAAGCCAGTGAAACCCCCAGGATTAGCAGGATTCCACCCACCATTATCATGGATTCCCTGACTACTCTGGGCATATCGAGATATTCCACTTCACGATGAATAACCACTTCGACTAGTACCACGTAGAATGCCGTGACCGCAGCTGCTTCGGATACTGCGAAAAAACCTGAGTAGATTCCGCCCAGGACGATGACTGGAAGCGGCAGCTCCCATTTCATTTCCTGCAATGCGTGCCTGGCTTCCTGCCTGTTGAATTTTCCCGTTTCAATAGGTTGACCGCGATGGGACCAGATACTGAACAGCGTCAGTAACACGATCATCAATAGGGCTGGGAGAATGCCTGCTATAAACAGTTCCTGAATCGTGAATGGATTTGGGAGTTCCATTTGCTGAACTATTACGCCATAAAGTATCAGTGGCAGCGATGGGGCCAATAAAAGCCCAAGGCTCCCGGAAGTTGTGACCAGGCCAAGGCTAAACTTCTCCTGATAGCCTGCCTGGACCAGTGCAGGAAACAGCAGGGCTCCTACAGCGACAATGGTTACTCCGGAGGCTCCCGTAAATGCCGTAAAAAATGCGCAGGTTACAAAGGCGACTACTGATAGTCCCCCGGGCATCCAGCCAAGAAAAACCTGGGTCAACCGTACCAAGCGGGAAGACAGTTGACTCTCAGCAAGCACATACCCAGAGAAGGTAAACAGCGGTAGTGCCAGCAGGAGGGGTGTATCCACCAGTCGGTATATTTCGACGGTAATGACCGTCAGCGGAATTTCCGCATAGTAGAACCCTGTCATAGCCGCAGCCAGGATCACCACAAAAAGTGGTGCTCCAGCGAGGGCGAGCAGGGCTATCAGCAGCGAGATAATAATCGCCATCAGGACCATCCAAAAAAGTCTGCAACGGCGCCATAGGCAAATCTGACCGCCATTACTGCAAAGCCAATGGGCAGTATCGATTGGCACACCCAGGTCGGCACGCTGGCGAACGCTATTGTCTGGTCTTCATACTCGAATTGAATAAATTCAATGGAATACCAGCTCACTATTGCGCAGGTTACGGCGGCAAAAAGTGACGTACATAGCTGGAGTACCAGTCTTAATCCTCTGGGTGCATAACGAGAAAGCGCATCTATGTTGATGTGGTTTTTCTCTCTCGTCGCCACCATGGCACCAAGAATAGCTACCCAGAGTACGAGGATACGCAGGAAAGACTCTACCCAGAGAAACCCAGTATCAAGAATATTGCGCAGTGCAATCTGAACGATTGCAAGTATGAGCATGGAGGCAAGCGCTGATATCAACGCACCATCTTCAAACCGATGTAGGCCATAAAGCAACCGCTTGAATATTTCACCCTGCATTGGAGATATTAGTCGCCTGGTTCTGATCCACTCGCCTGCTGGCGAAATTCCTTGAGAAAGCCATTGTAAAGGTCCAGGGACTCGTTCGAGATCTGACCAGATTTAACCAGATCATCAATCGACCTGTCGGCCATCGCCCTCCAGGCTGGTATCTCGCCCTGTCCCGGAGAGGTCACCTTGATTCCCTGGGCAACAATTGCGCTATAGGCTTTTTTATTATCCCTGCGGTTGTCTACATCTATTTCGTTGAACAGCACGTTCATCACCTTATACACGATCTTGCGATCTGGCTCTGAAATTCTCGAAAATACCTTTTTATCCATGGCAACCAGCGAATAAATGTAAATAAGCGGCATATCCATCATATATTTGACGTGATTATGCCACTGCAACGCAAGGGCGACGATGGGTGGTACCGCGACAGCGTTGATCAGCCCCGTCTGCAGCCCGGGCAATACGTCAGTTATACTCAGCGGAATTGGGCTGATGCCAAATGACTTGATCAGGTCTGCAGAAATCGGATCACCATCAGGAACCCAGGCTTTGAGCTTTTGGAGGTCCTCGACACCGGTAACAGGCTCCTTTGACATCAGGTAGGCAAAGCCAGTCTCGGTCAGCGAAAAACTGTTCAAACCACCACCTTCCAGACCATCAACAATGCGCCTATCCATTCGCTCCCTGACGTAATCCACTTCATCAAAGGACTGGAACTGAAAAGGGAGATTGTAGATCTGAAGGTCTGGGTAGAACCTGGTTAAGGAACCAGCAGCAAACGCACCGCCATGTAGCTGGCCAACTCGCATCTTGCGCAGCACCGTATAGTCATCTCCCATAACACCACCGGGATATATTTTAAACTTCACTCTGCCTTCAGTCTGAGTCTCAATTTCTTTGATAGCGGTGCGAAATTTTTTCATCCAGGAAAGGCCATCAGGCGAAACAGTTGCGATCTTGTAGTTCTTCGCAAGACCCGTACCGGGTAAAAATACCAGCAACGTAATCAGCAAACCCACTCGTGCCAGTTCTTGACGTGAAATCAAGCGGGGTAATTTTTTGGATATTGGGCTCATGAGCCGGGTTCCTCGGTAATACTGTTTCGGCATGTCAAAAATAGTCATCGGACGTGGCCAGCAGTTCCCTCGCCCGCTCCTGGGCAATCCTATTGGTCAGGGTCATTCCTTCAGCTACTGGGTCAGCGGACACAACTTCGTTCAGCAACCGGTCGTGTATCTCCTTGTCAAACACGAGTCTCGCATACTGTTCCGCGTAGACTACCTTTGTCATCAAGTATTTTCCCCCAGATAAAACAAGCGCTTTCTCAAAGTGCTCGCGACCCTTTTCCGGGTGACCACCCATAGCCGCTGGAAAGATAGTCTCCAGTCCACCCATGTATAAATGCGGTCCTCCATTTTCCCAACCCTCATCCAGCAGGATGATACGCTCCATCAGATAACGAACCTTCGCAAGCTCTGCAATTGCATTCCAGTCACCACTGTTGGCCTGAATCCAGCCCGTCCATGCAACACCTACCGCATAAGCAACAGGCAGGTCGTCCATCCGCAAGTCATCCGTAATCCGCCGAAATTTCTGAAACTCAAGCGAGCGGAAGTTACATAGACGTTCACTGGCGATGCATGCGGCTTTCAGCGCGTAGGAAAAAGATTTAGCAGTCAGTAGTTTCGCTCTCTCCTCATCGGCAAAAATACTGTAGGAACCATTCAATGAAGATGCCGCCAGCAGAAGATTTTCATTCTCCGGGTCACTATGGAGGAAGCTGTCGATTAACAGTAGATATGCGGGCACCCCTTCCCTCACGGTTTCCAGGTCATCGCTGTTCAAAATGGTGTAGGCAAGGTCATCTGCCATTTTTGAAGTAAGACCGGAAACTAGGTTCGCACAACCAGCAAAACTGAACAGGGCAACTAACAGCACTGATATTTTCATGTTCAAAATAGCAATATCTCCAGCATGCTTTTTGGGGAAACGCGATTGTACATCACGGAAATTGACTAGTGCCATACTAACAGACCGCACCTGGACTCAACTGCTTCCGCCTGCTAAATAACATGCGCATCAATAATCACGGCTGCCAATCGAGGCCTTAAAACCAGCGTTGTCTAAGAAAATCTGCCAATCCGGGCAATTCCATTACAACTGGGGAACTCTGTACATACCCAAAAGGACTTTCCGGCATTCTTACCCTTGACCGCCTTGCGCATCATCATCTCCCGGCTACACTTGGGACAGCTCCTGGAAAGAGGTGATTCTTCGAGAACTTTATGTAACTTCTCTCTGATCTCCTCCTGGGATATATTGTTGATCATCGGAAAGTCAATCAGAGGCTTTTCAATCTGGCTGAAAAGTTCCTTCACAAAATGGAACTGTCTGTCAAAATCCGATCCCGACCCCCGTAACTGAATTCCACAGACCAGGGTCATGGATTTTTTGTTACAGACCAGGAAGGAAAGTTTCCTGCCGCGAAGTATCCGCTCACCGGTCTTCTCCTGCCTGACGCGAACAAAATCTTCAAGCGGCACGTCGACAAATATGCGGTACTTATTGCCCACTACTTTTTCCAGGCACTCGTAAAACAACCGATGAACCTCATCGAACAGCGCTTTCTTAAGGGTGAACACTGGCTGAATAGGCTGGGAGGTCTCAGAGGCTGGCAAGGAAACCACATTTGAGTTTGCTGCGATCGCTGCTTGCCCCTTGAGTGCCACGCGATCTATCAGCTTCTTCTCGCGAACTAGTTTCAAGTCCTCGAAAGCAGACATATCGGCCTCCCGAAAGGCTTCCATCTCGCGCTTTCTGAGAAATCGAAACAGCATCGTTGTGCCTGCAACGATACATATAAATGTTATAAATCCAGCCATAGGATCTCTAGTATAGCAAAGCTGGGATTTGATCATCATTTCATCTGTGGCCGGGTCCGATGAACAAACGGCAGGATTAAGCCCTCAAATGAAAATACTCATTCAATGTAATCACGGACTTTTCTCCTGAACTTGCAGCCTTAAATCGATTGATGCTGGTGTAGTTCGGGTTAAAAAACATTCGAGGCTCAAAACCTATCACGTGGGCAGCCCAGGCATTAATGACTCCACCATGACAGGTAACAGCGACTTTCCTGCCCCTATTGTCGCAAACTATTTCCTCAAGGGTAGAAACCACTCGCTGGCTGTAGCCGGGATAATCAACTTCAAGGCTTCCATTCATGAGCCGTTGCCAGCGCTCATAATCCACTTCCTTCAACTTCTCAACCGGGATGTAAGACTCAGAGTCCTGGTCATACTCTGCAACGCCATCGCGAACTTCAATTTCAAGGTCTGTGATCCTCGCCAAGGGTTCTGCTGTCTGAAATGCCCGCTGCATTGGACTGGAGTATAGTCGCTCTATCTCATTTTCCTTCAACCATTCGGCGACTTTATGTGCCTGTTCATGGCCTTTTTCTGACAGGGGAGGATCAGCGGGAGAACCATCTTGCTTAACGACTGTGGTCGGTAAGCCGTGTCTAATTAATAGAAGTTCCATGGCATCCTACCAGCGTGAAACTGATCGCCGGAAATCTTCCTGATCAAGTGGAATTAGTTCTGAAATGACGCTGTGCAAATCAATTTAGCCTAAAAATTTGGCAACAGCGAAGTAACATTAAGTCGATCAGGTGGCAGCGATAGACACGTTGTATATACCTGCCTGGCGTGCCGCATCCATTACCTGAATCATGATCTCAGTCGTACTGCGGGGGTGTGGTTGTACGACCACAGGTGCGTCAGGATTTTCTGCATGAAGGCGTTCAATGTTCGCCCGGACAGATCTCACATCCACATCCCTGTTACGGATCCTGATGCGGTCCCGGCTGGTAATTTGGACCACGATGCTTTGCTTGTCTGCATCCTTGACGTTCTGGTTCTTATCCGGGCTATTAACGTCAATGCCAATTTCCTTGACGAAAGTCGCCGTCACGATAAAAAAGATGAGCATGATGAACACAACATCCAACATGGGCGTCAAATCAATCTCTTGCTGCTCTTCGGCCTGTACGGCTCGTAACCTGCGCACAATTATCTCCTGCTGACTGTATTACTGTTTCCCCTAAGGAGGCCAAGAATACAGCGTCTCACTAAAGGATACAAACATGACCGGATCAACCCAGAAAACCTTCCCTGTCATTGATGCGTTACATGGCGGGCAACGCCGCCGTTAGTGTGAGGAGAGTCAAATAACCCTGCCATGTCGGTAGACACAAGGGGTTTGGCTCCTATCGGGAGTTAATGACTTTACTGACGGTTGTATAGTGCAAACCGATGTGATCGCCTATTTCCATCAGCGTGTAGGAGTAGTCCAGGTGCGCTCGCTTAATCACTTCGTTTCGCTCTACCCGGTTTCCTTCTCCGATATTCTTGAATAATGTATTCAAACTGCGCCGCCGCTTCGCTTGCTTGGGGCCACGTTTAGCCATTTTCACGCCGTTAAGTACCGGCTGCATTTCATTTAGAAAACGTGGGCTACCCAGCAAAACCTGGTGACTTCGCTGGTTTAGTGGTGACTCAAGGCCAACACCATCCCTGACATACCGCCTGTACCTTTCTGGGTTATCTTTGTCACGCTTGCCAAAGAAACCGAGAACAGAATCCACTGAAAGGAAATTGGATTTGTTGATATCCCCAACTGTTGCCCGATGACTGCTCCACCGGTAAGTCTTCAGCGCGCCCAGAGATCCATTTCGGACCGGATTAAGAACAACATGTCGACAAAGAGGTAACAGGTACGCCTCCTTCTCAAATAGCACGCTTTTGAACCTGCCCTGGAAAATCGGACCCTCTTCGTCATGTCTACGATTAAAATGCTGGGTATAGACACCATTGAGTTGGCGCATTCCCTTTGAGAGATTAGCTTCCGGAACTTCAACGACAAGGTGATAGTGGTCGTCCATCAGAACGTAGCTGTGCAATAACCAACCGAATCTGCTGGTAACGCTTTCGAGGACACTTAAGAAGGTGATTCTATCTTCTTTCCCCGCGAAAACAGTTCGTCCTTTAGTTCCCTTACTTGTTACATGGTAGCAGGCGCCTGGAAACTCGATACGAACCGGTCTGGACATAAATCGGGCCTTAACGCCTGTGATTATAAGGAAAATTCTAGTGTTTCTTCACACTCAGGCCAAAGCTCAGCTTCAGATCGAGTGGGGCAAAAATCATAACCCTGCATTCTTTTGTGAACAACCCCTAAGCTGCTTATTTTCAAGATTTCCTACTTGACTACGGGTAGTTTCTATTAGTAACGTCCTTTCGCTACGCAACATTTAGCTATCAGGAATAGGGAGAGAACGTATGGCTGTTGATAAATTCCCCATTGAAGCAGGACACATCATGATGTTCGCGCGTTCAATCGGTGATGCAAACCAAATTTACTATGATCAAGACTATGCAGACAAAAGCGAGCCAGGTGCCATCGTCGCACCACCCACTTTCGTTCAGGCTAGTGCACAGTTTGATCCAGACTATTTTCTAAGACCAAAAATCGGTCAGGAGTGGTTTGGCTCAGCGAAGGGAGCAACTGGTATCACCCAACGAGAAGGCAGTAGTGGCGGTGGCGGTGGAGCTGCAGGTGGAATCGGCGCTGGTCTGCATGCTGAGCAGCGCTACGAATACCACCGGCAACTTATGGTCGGTGATGTGCTGAAAGCAACTAACAAGCCCGGTAAAACATGGGAAAAAGAAGGCCGCCGTGGTGGCAAACTGACATTCAGTGAATCTATTACTGAATACCATGATGAAAATGGTGATTTGGTCGTTACCGCCACCAGCGTCGGAGTGAGGACCGAGCGTCCCGCAACTTCCGGTGACTAAAAGATTAGCCTAGGAGAATGATATGGCTCTAAAAGCAAGTGATATTAAGGTTGGAGATACCTATTCGGAGGAAGTCTGCAACAACCTCTCACGGACCCAGATTGTGCAGTATGCGGGGGCGTCAGGAGACTATAACCCGCTGCACAGTGATGAATTATTCACCACCCAGGTCGCTGGTTACCCGTCTGTATTTGCCCATGGCATGCTGTCGATGGGGATGACGGGGAAAATGCTGACAAATTATGTCGGCGATGGTCGGTTATCTCAGTATGGTGTCAGATTCACATCACAGGTATTCCCCGGGGCGACCCTGACGGCAGAGGCAACCATCTCAGCAATTCGAGAAGAGGACGGTGTCCAGTTCGCTGATATAGATATATCCACTACTGACGAAGAAGGAACACAGGTAATCAAGGGCACAGCTACTGCCCGTATTGACCCTTGACCTTAGTTGTCAAATATTAAAGCTCAGGCTGCAGATGATCGATGTCTACGTGCAGCCTGAGCCTTAAACTAACAGTACCATAATGTCGCGATTACGAGACATATGCACCACCGACTCTGCTTAGCATTTTTTATACTGGCATCCGCAACGATTTTCGCCTCACCTCCGGTATACATAGAGCGAGTTCCTGACAATGGAATTCAACCCCGACTAATCTCAGATTCTGATGGTGGAATCCATCTACTCTATTTCAAAAAAACCAACGGCAGATCGGGCAACCTCTTCTATAGAGAATTTGTGCGCCCAGGAAAATGGTCAAGTGCGCAGAAAGTATCGCAGCCATTTACTCATCACGATGCTATTGCCAGGGCGTCCATGGCAATCGATGAATTCAAGCGCCTGCATATAGTTTGGCTTGTCGCTGACCCCCCGCAATACCTATACACCAGGTCAAGTGAAGGCGGCACCTTCGAGCAGCCAAGAAGTCTGAAGATAGAGCATTTAGATGGCATTGAAGCAGCAGCCAGTATAGCCACTCATGCTAATCAGGTGGCTGTCACCTGGCACGCAGGTACTCTGGAAGCAGAATCCAGTCGCCAGGTGTACAGCTTAGATTCCAGCGATGGCGGCGCCTCCTTCACCCGGGAGGCCGCGATAAGTGACCCTGGACTCGGCGCCTGTGCCTGCTGCGGGCTAGCAAGCACCTACAAGCCAGACGGGAGACTTTCTATTGCCTACCGGAGTGCCATCCAGGACACTGGTCGCCATATGCAACTGCTCAGCGGTTCACTTGAATCCACGAAATGGCAAACAAAAACCCTGAGTGAATGGCATTCAAGTACTTGCCCAGTCTCAAGCAGTGCGATGCACGATAACTGGCTGGTATTTGAAACGCGCGGCAAACTTTACCGATCGGACTCCAAGCACCGGCCAATGCGAGTAAGCAGCAACAGTGAGGATCGCCAGAAACACCCAGCCATCGCAATCAATTCATCAGGCCAGCAACTCATAGCCTGGGGAGAAGGACCAGGTTACTTTAGCGGTGGCGCATTGGAAATTGCACTATTTGATGCACAGTTTCAAATTATGGAAACCGCCAGTACATCGGGTATGGTGATTCCAGAATTTAGTGCGGCGGCGGTTGTTACCATCAAGGATGTCGGATTTCTGGTAATGTACTAACCGTAAAGCGTTTTATCTAAGCAACCCTAAAGCGCTTCAATCGCCTCGATGACTATTGATTCGGTCAGAATCTGGGGCAAGATGGAAGCGCGCGAACTGCCCTTTTTATAAAGCAGATAAAGCGGCACACCACTGCGCCCATATTCTGAAAGCGCCTTGGTTATCGCAGGATCTTCGTTTGTCCAGTCAGCCTTAAGGCATATCACGTTGTTTTTCTCAAAGGTCAGGCGGATTCCGTCCGAGCTGAGGGCTGCAAGTTCATTCACCTTACAGGTAATACACCAGGCTGCACTAAAATTCACGAACACGGGACCGCTGGCAACCAACTCCTCCAGCCTTTCCCTGGAATAGGGTTCTGCGGCCAAACCGGACGCGCCAATCGAAACTGCTTCCGCTGTCTCTTCTGAAGCAGAAGAGCTGGTTCCAACCACTCCAGTCAGGCCAAGGGCGATCACACTAAGAAAGAGCGCCACGAACCTCCCTACCCACCTGCCAGCACCTGCGACCTGACGCTTTAACAGCCAGATGGCAAAGACAATCAGCAGCAGTCCTGTTAATACAGCAAGCAGCCCATTGGCCCCGGTCTGCTGATTGAGCACCCAGATCAGCCAAACTGAAGTCGCAAACATAGGAAATGCAAAAACCTGCCTGAGGGTTTCCATCCACCGACCTGGTTTTGGCAGCCTGTCGAGCAATGGAGGTGAAAAGCACAGCAAAACATAGGGTATTGCCATACCGAGGCCCAACGATGTAAAGATGGCGAGAGACGTAAACGTATTTTGAGTCAGTGCATAACCGATCGCAGCGCCCATAAACGGGGCAGTGCAAGGCGCTGCCACCAGCGCCGCCAGTACGCCAGTAAAAAATGACCCGGAGTGCCCGCTTCGATCGGCCAGACCTCCACCTGCCCCCATCAGAGACGTTCCGAATTCAAAGTATCCAGCCAGATTCAGACCAATAACCACGAATAGATAACACAAAAGACCAATGACTATGGGTGATTGAAGCTGGAATCCCCAGCCGATTTGCTCACCACTTTCCCTGAGCGCAATCAGAACCAAGGCTATTACCAGGAAACTCGACACCACACCAAGAACGTAAATAAGAGCGTGTATCCTGATGACACCCGCATTCGCATGCGTGCTCTCAATCAGCGACAGCACCTTGATGGACAAGACGGGAAATACACAGGGCATCAGATTCAAAATCATCCCGCCAAGAAACGCGAACACCAGCGCCAGAGGGAGGCTAATCTCATCACTTTCAATCACCTCCGACCTGCTGGGTTGGACCACAAAGGCCGACTGCAATCCTCCACCCGCCGCCTCGGTTACGACGATGACCCCATCCAGGTTTGACTTCAACGGGTCAAACCGATAACCCGGCGTGAGCGCCAGGCGAAAACCGTCATTGATCACTGACAGCTTCTGTGGCCTGGGATAATCAAGGACGCCCTCACCATAGGGGAAAAATTCCACGGATTCTATTCTCGAGCGTTCGAGACCGGACATCTGGATACTAAGAATTATCTTGTCCTCCGCCGCCGAAAACTGAGCACCCACACCGATATCCCTCGGCAGTTTTTGCCGCGCATCCTGAAAGTAGCCGGCATGCTCCATCACTAAATGAGGCATAGCGTCTGCAACGGGTAACACCAGTTCCAATTCAGCATCCTCCGGTATACAGATGTCTTCGCATACCAGCCACTCACCTTTCACCTGCAAACGCACTTCATCCGCATCGAAGGTACCCGGTGTCGTGATCTGAACCAGCAACATGACCTCATCGTGATAGCCAAAATTCATCAGTGGGCCATAGGGTATCCTTTCAGGGTATGGCCAGTGGATTTCAGAAGCCGTAAAGCCTGTCGGCAGTTGCCAGTCCAGCTTTGCCTGTGCACCAGCATCCCCCGGGTTACGCCAATAGGTATGCCAGCCAGGCCTGATAACCTGCTTAACTGCCACCCACAACGGCTCTCCCGGCTTGACGCTGGATACTTCAGAGATCAGTTCTGCTTCAAGATGACCAGAATTAACCGGCGCGGCCAGGGCATTGGGCAGGAACAGCAATGCCACGATCCAGGTCGTCACTGTACTTCTATTTATCAGGTTCATATCAAGGCCATCAAGGTCTCATACCCCAGGTTACGGGACCCTTTAGTTCTTCCAACAATGGTTGCACCCACTCTATCCAACGACAAAGTTTGGGTCTTGTTTGCCTGGGGTCGATTAGTTCGTGAATGGCAAAACTCTCCATCATGGGGAATGGAGACCGGTCCTGCATAAGCTTTTCTTCCAGTTCCCTGCGTTTTTCCGCCGGGTCATCCGCAGCCGCTATCTCCCGACGAAAGGCTACGGCTACACCTCCCTCTACCGGCAATGCACCCATCTCCCAGGAAGGCCATGCCAACTGGTAAGTATTGGGTGCGAAGTGGGCAGCAGACGCCACACCAAACGACTTGTGGACGGCGATAGTAGCCCATGGAACCGTCGATTGCACCGCTGCTGCGACCGCGCTCATGCCATAGCGAATCGTTGCAGCTTTTTCAGCATCCGGACCGATCATAAATCCAGGTTCATCCATAAAATTCACGATGGGGATATGAAATGTGTCGCATAGTTCCATCATTTTCTTGGCCTTCTGCGAACCATGCGAGGTCATGGCACCGGCAAAATGTACACAGTCATTGGCGATAATACCCACGACAGCACCATTCAATCTTGCGAGACCGATTATCTGCCCCTGGCCAAAGAAACGTGCGATTTCAAAAAAAGAGCCCTTATCCACTACCCTGGTAATCACTTCATGCATATCAAATGGGATACGCCCGTCCTTAGGCACGATCGACAACAGCGCCTCATCAGCTCTGTTCGGATTATCATCAGAGTGGACCCGGTCCGGGATATTCCAGATATTCTGTGGCATGAAACTCAGGAACATTCGCATCTGTTCGAAGGCGTCCGACTCTGACTCCGCAGCATTGTCAACAATGCCGCTACGAGTATGGACTTTCCATCCGCCCAGATCTTCCTTGGTCAGAGAAACACCAAGAGCTCTGTCCACCAGCGCAGGGCCCGCTACCAAGACCTGGGCGGTCTCCTTCACCATAACCGAAAAATGTGAGGCTACCAGGCGACCCGCCGGAAAACCTGCAACTGGCCCCATGGCACCTGAGACGACAGGGACCTCATTCATTGCCTGGGCAATGATCTTAAATCTCGGCTCACTATAGACAGGGGAACCTACCGTCGCTGGCCGTTTACCACCAGACCCCGCTACACTTCCACCACCACCTTCAAGCATCCGTATCAAGGGAACCTTGAACTGAACCGCAAGCGCTTCTGCATAAACGCTTTTACGCAAACCAGCACCATTCGGTGAGCCGCCCTTGAGAGTGAAGTCCTCACCACCGACAACTATTCTGCGGCCCTTGATGTCACCAAACCCAACGACATAATTAGCAGGTGCAAAGTCCTCGATGGAACCATCGTCGGCCTTTTCTGCAAAACCAGCACCTTCCCCATGTTCTTCGAAACTGCCCTTCTCAACCAGAGCATCAATTCGTTCCCGGATCGTCAACCGCCCCTTGGCGTGCTGCTTCGCAATCGACTCATCACCACCCTGCTGCTTGGACAGCTCACGCCGCAGTTCAATTTCACGGACTTCTTCCTGCCAACTCATTTAATTTATCCAGTTTTCCGGGCAAGAGACCTTTATATCAATTCTGATGAGTTATAGAAATGATGGTTTGATCATGTTAGTTTCCCCTTCCGGAAGTGGGTCCTCCTGAATAGCGAATCTATCTTTATCCTTACGGTAAGGATCCAAACTTCAAGATTAAACAACAACATTAAACAAGAATGAGAAATCAGCGAATACGAGGTCGCGTATGCAGATAGCTGTACCTGCGGAAAACCATGAAGGGGAACGACGAGTTGCCCTGGTCCCGGAATCAGTCAAAAAGCTTAGCAAGTCGGGAATAGCCATCGCAGTAGAATCGGGTCTCGGCCTGAAGGCCGGCTTTAGCGATGAAGACTATACTGAGGCTGGAGCAACTGTCTCTTCAAGTCGCCAGGAATTGATGGCATCTGGGGACATCGTGTTGAGGGTGAGAAAACCTGCACTGGAGGAAGTCGCGTCGATTAAAAAAGGCGCTGTCCATATCAGTTACCTCGACCCCTATAACGAGAACGAAACCGTTGACGCCCTGGCTGCTCAGGGTGTCTCTGCAATAAGCATGGAGATGATCCCGCGAACGACAAGGGCACAAAAAATGGATGCCTTGAGTTCCCAGGCTAACCTTGCGGGCTACGTTATGGTTATCCTCGCAGCGCAAAAACTGGATCGAATTCTGCCGATGATGATGACACCTGCAGGGACCATAAGCCCGGCAAAGGTATTCGTCATAGGTGCTGGTGTTGCCGGGCTTCAGGCCATTGCCACCGCGAAAAGGCTGGGAGCCCGTGTGGAAGCTTTTGATACCCGCCCGGTCGTTGCCGAGCAGGTTCAATCTCTTGGGGCAAAATTTGTTGACATCGACCTGGGCGAAACCGGCCAGACCAAAGATGGCTACGCGAAAGAACTAACAGCAGAGCAACTGGAAATGCAGCGTCAGGGGATGAAACAGGTCATCAGTCAATCTGATATCGTCATTACCACCGCTCAGGTATTTGGGCGTCCAGCACCAAGAATAGTGACCCAGGACATGGTCGACGTGATGAAACAGGGCGGTGTCATCGTCGACATGGCAGTTGACTCTGGCGGGAATGTAGAGGGATCAAAATCAGGCGAGACCGTCGTAGTGAGTGGTGTCTCGATTATTGGTGTATCCAACCTTCCAGCTGAGGTTTGTAGGGACGCAAGCCAAATGTATTCTGCCAACCTTTTCAACCTGGTATCTGAATTCTGGGATGAGGAGGGAAAAACATTCAACCTCAACCTTGAAGATGACATTCTGAAAGGCTGCGTAATTACCCACGATGGCGGTATCGTCAATGAAGCAATCAAGACGCTGAGAGATGGCCAGGATCGCACACAACCAAAGAAGGAGAGCTAGCGTGGAAGTTGTATTTCTCACATTTATCCTTGTTCTGTCGATTTTCCTCGGTTTCGAACTGATATCCAAAGTCCCGGCAACCCTGCATACGCCACTGATGTCAGGAGCCAACGCGATCTCCGGAATTACACTTGCAGGCGCTTTCCTGTCAGCAGGCGCTGTAAACAACGAAATAGCTGTGATTTTGGGAACCGCCGCAGTGACATTCGCGACCATTAACGTGGTCGGCGGCTACCTGGTAACCGATCGCATGCTGGGCATGTTTAAAAGCAAGAGCGGGGGTAGCAAATGAATATCGAATTAGCTGCCAACTTCTCCTATATCGTCTCTGCCGGGTTTTTTATATTCGGTCTGAAAATGCTCGGCTCGCCGGCAACGGCACGCAAGGGCAACATGCTTTCATCACTGGGTATGCTGATTGCAGTTGTGGCGGGTCTTACGGCCTCCGGTATTGTCTCCTATGAATACATCATCGGTGGCGTCATTCTGGGAACAATTATCGGTGCCCTCGCTGCTCGACTGATTGCCATGACGAGCATGCCTGAGATGGTAGCCCTGTTTAACGGTTCCGGTGGTGCCGCCAGCTTGCTGGTTGGCTGGGCAACGCTATACCTGGCAGCAAACAGTTCAGCAACAGCTGCCTTGTCAAGTGTTGGCCTGGCAACGACTGGCATTGGAACCTTCACTGCTTCTACCGCTGTTCTTGCCATCGTGATCGGTGGAGTCACCTTCACCGGCAGCCTGATCGCCTATGGAAAATTGAGCGAAATCATCGGCAGCGCGGCTGTCGTCTTCACCGGCCAGCGCTTTGTGAACAGCCTGATACTCGCTGGGCTGCTTGGTTCCGGCGTAATGTTCTGTCAGCAACCTGCAGTGGATTCACAATGGTTGTACATCGTTCTTGGTCTGTCACTGGTGCTCGGCGTAATGGTCGTCATTCCCATTGGCGGGGCTGATATGCCAGTCGTGATCTCACTGCTCAATAGCTATTCAGGAATAGCTGCGTGTGCAGCTGGTTTCGCCATTAACAACAATATCCTGATCGTTGCCGGCTCCCTGGTTGGTGCCGCGGGTATCATCCTGACTAACATCATGTGCAAGGCGATGAACCGTTCACTCGCTAACGTGCTGTTCAGCGGCTTTGGTGCAGTGAAACAGGGCAAAGCTATCGAGGGCGAAGTGAACCCAATTTCAGTCGAGGATGCCTACTACATTCTTGAGGCTGCCAACAATGTTTGTTTTGTGCCTGGCTATGGCATGGCAGTCGCTCAGGCACAACACGTTGTGAAGGAACTGGGCGAAATTCTCGAAGCAAACGGATGCGAAGTTAGCTACGCCATCCATCCGGTTGCCGGGCGGATGCCCGGGCACATGAATGTGCTGCTGGCAGAAGCAGACGTTCCCTACGAGCAACTGGTTGAAATGGATGACATTAATCCACGAATCGAAAATGTCGATGTCGCCATCGTCATAGGCGCGAATGATGTGGTTAACCCCAGCGCACGCGAAGATGAAGATAGCCCGATATGGGGAATGCCCATCATCAACGTCGATCAGGCACGCACAGTGTTCATACTGAAGCGGTCTATGGCATCTGGTTTTTCCGGGGTCGACAACCCGCTCTTTTTTGGCGAGAACAGCAGAATGCTATTTGGTGATGCCAAGGTATCGATTTCGGGTGTGATAGCTGAGTTCACATAGCCGGAGGTAAGTAATTGCAGGGTACTGACTTTCAGGAGGATCCAGCCAACCTTGGAATAGATCCAGGCAGGCTGCAGGCGCTGCTTAACCGGGCAAAGCAGGAGGTAGAAGAGGGCCTACTCCCCTCATGCCAGATAGCCATCGCCAGGAATGGCAAACTGGTGGCATTTGAGACATTTGGCAATGCCACCAATGATTCGCTCTATTGTATTTTCTCTTCGACTAAAGGAATAACTTCCGCGGCGGCCTGGCTTTTGATCCAGGATGGCAGTCTCGATGTCACACGCAAGGTAACAGAGGTCATACCGGAATTTGCGGACAATGGTAAGCAGGATGTAACCATTGAGCAGCTATTCACCCACACCTCAGGTTTTCCACATGCACCATTTCGGCCTACCGACTGGAATGACACGCAGCGCCGCCTTGAGCGTTATTCCAAATGGAGGCTGAACTGGGAACCTGGCAGCCGATTCGAATACCACCCCACTTCTTCCATGTGGGTAATCGCTGAAATCATCGAGCGACTGGCCGGCCAGTCCTTCAGCTCATTCGTCAGGGAGCGAATATCCATGCCCCTAAACCTCCCCGACCTGTGGGTAGGTTGCCCAGAAGGTCAACACCATCGAATTACCGAAATCATGCATGTTGGAGATGCGCTGACCAGTGAGGACTACGCAAAACTTGGCGTGCCAGAGCCTCCAGTAACAGAAGTTACGGAAGATGCTCTGACAGCCTTTAACACTGCTGATATTCGCCTGGTGGGCGTACCGGGGGGTGGCGGCATCATGTCAGCCGCAGAGATCGCACTTTTTTACCAGGGGCTTTTCGGAAATACTCACACAAGTGAGAAACTCTGGTCTCAAGAAACGCTGAACACTGTGCTCCAGGTACGCACGGGTTCGCTCGTTGACCAGCTGACCGACATCCCCGTCAACCGTGCGCTTGGTGTTTCAATTTCAGGAGATGAGAACAGAAATTTCCGGGGCTTTGGGCACCTTAATTCTCCACTTGCGTTCGGGCATGCCGGCGCCGGGGGTCAAATCGGATGGATGGATCCACAAACGGGAATTAGCCTTGGTTACTGCACCAATGGCCATGACAGGAACAGAATCAGACAAGGACGCAGGGGCGTGAGCCTTTCGAACCGGGCAGCCCAATGCGCCTCATGAATACGCCTGTCCAATATCAAGATTTTCAACACCAAAACAAGAGCTGACCCTGATCACTAATTGTTTTAGCATGACCTCACTTCCTCAACCGAAGATCCCACGATGAGATACCTTATCGCCCTCGCATTTATCGCCCTGACCAGTCCCGTTTTCGCTGACGAGTTTGCCGCAACAGAAGCAAAAATAAAGGCTGCCCTAGAAAATGATCGCCGCAGCGAAAAAGAAACTGTCCGCGACAAAAACAGAAAGCCAGTCGAGACCCTCAAATTCTTTGGCCTCAGAGACGATATGACAGTGCTCGAGCTGCTACCGGGAGGAGGATGGTATACGAACGTCCTGGGTCCGGTCCTTGAAGAAAAAGGCAAGCTGTACATTTCAATTGGTGCATCGCGGGTTGGTGATGCCGTCAAAGGCAAACCTGGCTTCGCCTCAACCGAGGTTATTCCCTTTGATCGAGCCAACTTCAAGCGTGAGGAAGGTGCCCGTCACACTTACATACCTGAATTCAGTTTTGGCATACGCAAGGTAGATATGGCGCTCACCTTTCGTAATCAACACAATTTTACTGCCGAGGGAAGAGCCAACATGAATAGTGCTGTCTTTGATGCACTGAGAAAGGGCGGTGTCTTCGGTGTTGTAGATCACACCCTGCGACACATGCAGCCAATGACTGCTGAGTTATCGCGCCGTATCGATCCGGTTGATGTCATAAAGGAAGTTCAGGCTGCTGGTTTTGAACTGGTCGACTACAGCAGGCTGCACTATCGACCCGATGATGAACTTCGATACGAGGTGGGCAGGAAAACTGTCACTGGTAATACGGATAGATTTACATTGCTGTTCAGAAAGCCCTAGCCTGGATATTTCATGAAGGCGGCATATAAATGTTGTTAACATGTTGTAATTCAACAAGTTGTCAAAGTTTGAGCTCCTTTTACTAGAATACAGTTTGTACCTGATCGGATTTATAGAAAATCTGCCTGCGCCTATTGAACGATCCCCCTTGAACCATAGCTACGGCTATGATTCGGCGGGCGATAGTCCAATATGCTTTGTCATATCTTCTCTAAACTCCGATCCCTTCATGAATTATCCAGGCAGGGCTTTTTGGTCGCCAGCTAGCAGAAGGATTTAATCTCCTCAATCAGCTCGTCCGGGCAGCAGCGGGCACGAAAATCCACATCGACAAATTCATACCCTATCGTTCGTTCTCGCGTAACGATGAAAGTTGCTGCCAGGGGCAGTTCCCACTTGCCTGTATCGTTTACCTGGTCAATTCGTAATCCCCAGCTGGTAAACAGGTTGATCTCATCTTCCTCCAACGAGTAAACAATGCCGAACTGCTCAGCAATTTCATTATCCTTGTCAAAAATTATCTGCCAGTTCTTTGCCTGCTCTTGCTCAGCAGCAGTCTTTTGCGGTGAAATTGCCAGATAGTGGCAACCCAGACGATCGAGTTCCTGCTGGATATTCGCATAGGCCTCAAATTCTGTCTTACAAAATGCGCACCAGAAGCCACGAAAAAAGTTGAGAACTACCGGACCCCTATCCAACAGATCGTAGAAGCGTGCAGCTTCGCCTTCTGCATTTACAAGGGAAAAGTTCGGCGCTGTTTCACCTGATTGCAGGCATTTGTTCAGGATGCCACAACGGCGAAGCCTCGCGGTTGTCCGGGTAAGTACCGCCAGTTCCGGCGTGGGCATATCCTGGCAACTGGTCGCCCGGAGCTGTGCAAGCTTGTCAATAAAACTGGTTTCTTCCATAGGCACCATCATTGAATCAGGTTGTTGAGCAACGATCCCGACGGCCCCTACCTCAGCGCCCCCAACATCCTGGATGTGTTACTCTGAATCACAATATATTATATTCACAGAGCTTTGTTAACTTACCTCTTTTTAATACACTTTATTCTCAGCTGGAATAGGTAGACGATGGACAGACTGTCCGCAATGAATATGTTCGTCAGGGTTGTCGAAACCGGCAGTTTTTCTGCAGTTGCCAAAGAGCTCAATAGCACTCAGCCCACCATCAGTAAGAATATTGCCGAATTAGAACTATGGCTGGGAGCCAAACTTTTAACCCGGAGTACCCGCAGCCTGCGGCTCACGGAGACGGGCACGGACTACTATGAAAGATGTGTAGCTATCCTGCAGGATGTGGAAGAAGCAGAGCAGGTTGTAGGTCTGTTGCAAACTCAACCCAAAGGACTCGTGCGGGTCAGTGCCGTGGTTGCCTTTGGCCGGCTGCATATAGTGCCAAGATTACAGGCATTTTTTGACCAGTACCCGGATATCAAGGTTGATTTACGCCTGAATGACCGGGTCGTTGACCTGGTTGAAGAAGGCATCGATGTTGCCTTCAGGATGGGCGAGTTACCTGACTCTAACCTTATCGCCCGAAAACTGTGTGCAAGCCCTGTCGTGACGGTCGCTTCACCCGGCTATCTCAAAATTAACGGTACGCCTAACCACCCGAGTGACCTCAGATATCACAACTACATCGTCTATTCAGATGCCGGCAGGCGAGAAGAAATGGCTTTCCAGGAGGATGGCGCACCCTTTTATGTGAGGGTTGAAGGGAACCTTGCGACCAATAACACGGAAGCAATGCGTGCAGCGCTGATCTCGGGCCTGGGCATCAGCCGCGGTCCCCGCTGGTTGATTGGAGATGCTATCGCCAACGGCGACCTGGTCGAAATCCTGCCTGACTACCAGCCGGACGCGATGAGCATACATACCGTCTATTCATCTGGCAGGCACCTGCCCTCAAAGGTTCGCTGTTTTATTGACTTCTTCACCGCTCAGTTCAAAGGTTGCTCACTGATCTGTGGTTGCGCCGATGAGGGACTATAAGAAAGTCTCAATAAGGCTCTGCAAAGGCGGGGAAGATACCGCGCCATCCACATGGGCATTACTTGCCGCCAGCGAGACGATCAAAACCCAACCTGTCAGCAGCACGATGGTCATCCACTGGAAGAATCTCGGCCTGTTTGATAAGCCCCTGAAGGGCATTTCCTTTGGCTCGTTGTAAGTATGGTTGCAGACACACATGGTAAATCTTCATTTTCAAGGCTTGGTACAATTTTATATATTCAAATCCTTTTGTTAATACGGTCAATTCGAATAAATTAGATTCATTTTAGGAATATATAGCGGACCGGGAGTTGGGTCCCGAGTTACAATTCACGATCTATATATCACAGGTTAGCGATAGTTCACTGTAGACTTCCGATACCTTCATCTCTTCACTGCCAAAATAAACCGTCTGTGACCGGCTCATTGGCAAGCCCTTGTCCGATAGTACCAGGTCGGCCCTTCCCGCGCGGTTGCCGGCAACGAAAATATCAAAGAAAATCCAGCCCATGCTTTGTGCCTGATTGTCCCGGATCCACGACCATAATCTGTTGTCCTTATGAATCGAAATGGATCACAATACAGCTACCCGCAAAATAAAACGACTGGAATTGCAAAGGGTGCGACCGGTCGGCGAGTTTCACTAGCAGCGTTGACCAGGGAATCAACTAAATGAAAGCGTTACGTAGTTTGCAGTATATCGCCCTCAGCTTCCTCTTGACCCAACCCCTGGTTGCAGAAGAGCCTTCAGCGGCTCTAAATAAGGAGCCTTCAGCGGCTCTAAATAACGAGCCCTCAGCTGCCCTACATAAAGAGCCTTCAGCGGTTCTTAACAAAGAGCCCTCAGCGGTTCTTAATAAAGAGCCTGATAATGAAGCCAGGGCCCGGCAGGTAATCAAAGAAATGGAGCAGCTTTACCGCGGTGATTCCAGCAGTTCAATCATCACCATGAAAGTTAAAACGCCCCAGTATGAGCGATTGCTGAAGATGGAGGGACAAAGCCTGGGCCAGGAGTTCGCATTCTTCCGTTTCCTGTCACCCAAGAAAGACCGCGGCATCGCCACCCTGAAACGCGATCAGGAAATGTGGAACTACTTTCCCAAGATCAACAAGGTAATCAAGGTGCCACCTTCCATGATGATGGGCTCATGGATGGGCAGTGACTTCACCAATGATGACCTGGTCAAGGAGACCACACTGATTGACGCCTACAATCTTTCGCTGACGGAAACGGAGGATCAGTATCAAGTAACCCTTACTCCCAAGGAGCAAACTGTAACTGTGTGGGGCAAGATCGAATATATTGTCAGCAAGTCTCCACTATTACCGATGGCAGAGATTTTCTTCGATGATGAAGGTGAAATGATTCGCCGCCTGGAGTTCAAGCAGCCCAAGGAGTTTGACGGTAAGCTGATGCCCTCGGTTATGGAAATGGTACCACTTAGAAAGGAAGGCTACCGTACATCGATTATCTACGATGAGCTGGTATTTAACCCGCCTGGAGTGAACCAACAGACATTTTCCCTGCGAAATCTTAAGAGCCGTTTTTAGCGGAACAATTACCGGAAAGAACAGATGCTCATTCTTAAAATTGCGTTCCGAAACATACTGCGCCAGAAACGCAGATCCCTGCTCACCGGACTCAGCATGACGGGCGGATACATTTTATGTGCCTGGTCCTTCTCGCTGGTAGAAGGAAGTTACGGAAATATCATCGACATGTTCACTCTCGATCACACCGGGCACATCCAGATCCACAAGGACAACTACCTGCGAAAACCGAAAATCTATAAGACCATCAATAACCGGAAAGCATTGGAAACTATTCTTGCCAGCAATGAGCAGGTGAGCAACTTTTCTCCTCGAGTCTTCTCACCCGCACTAGCCTATGCGGGTAAAAAAACATCCCCCGTGCGCGTTATTGGGGTTGACGTGGAACAGGAACCTACAACGTCACGCCTGGCGCAGAAAGTTAAGACAGGTGAGTACTTCGATGCGAACCCAGATAGCGACGGCTATTTCAAAGCCATGATAGGCCAGGGAGTTGCTGACACGCTGCAGCTTGATATTGGTGATGAGATAGTCCTGATTTCACAGGGTGCTGATGGCTCCATTGCAAACGACATCTTCATCATAGGCGCTGTGGTAGGTAACCGGACATCCTACGATCGGCTGGGCGTGTACCTGCCCCTCGGTGCGGCACAGATGTTCCTGAGTCTGGGGTCAGACGTGCATGAGTACGCCATCATCGTTGAAAATAAAGATGACAATGAAGCCGTTGCTGCAATTCTACAGGATGAAATGCCGGAACTGGTTGTTTCACCATGGCAGAAAGTAGAAGAAACCTTCTATCGAACCATGCAGGCCGATAAACAGGGTAACGAATTTACCCTCGGGATCGTCATCTTCATTGTATTTGTCGGCGTCCTGAATACGGTACTGATGTCAGTTCTTGAGCGCACCAGGGAGTTTGGCGTTCTGAGGGCTATCGGCAGCAGGCCGCTGGAAATCATCAAGATGATTTTCCTGGAGACAATGCTTCTTGCTGGCATAAGCGTCGGTATCGGTGTCGTTCTTAGTATTCCACTGATCACCTGGTTCACCTATGTTGGCTTGTTACTGCCTGAGCCAATTGATATGAGTGGTATCGAATTTCAATACATGAAGGGTGAATTCTCCTGGTACGTTTTCACAA
>Ga0187833_10000768_pt1 | contig 37408 bp, 38 predicted proteins | sample ETNtaG_37_FD_167968 | JGI IMG/M metagenome (GOLD analysis project Ga0187833, IMG submission 167968) | Marine microbial and viral communities from oxygen minimum zone, Eastern Pacific Ocean - ETNP2014_SV_400_PacBio MetaG (Illumina Assembly) | ecosystem: Environmental > Aquatic > Marine > Hypoxic...
GAAAGATGATTGAACTTAAAGAATTTAATGAACTTGAAGCTAAACCAAGGGATATGTTTACATTGGCGCCTACTCGACAATGTTGGATAATTGTAAAAGAAGTTTTACAAGGCCAGGCAATAAAAAAACGTAAAAAGATAATTATAGAGTTAGTTGGTGATGAGACACTTATTTCACTTACATCACATATGACAGACGAATGCATTCGGCAACACGGCCGGGTTACGAAGGAAGAGGAAATCCCTCAAGACGAAAGATGGTTTGAAGAGGCTGAATTAAATTACTTAAGAGATTTGTGGGTTGATGCTGCATCGAACGCATTTAAAAATAAATCTTTTTTAGAAAGCAGTGACAAGACTCGTGTCTTTTTCTTAATGAAACAAATTGCAAGAAGGTTATTACCGGAATTAATTTCTCCTCTATTAAAATCAAGTAAAGATCTTGATAAGCTTGTACAAACATTTAGAGGATATGGCCAGGATAGTCGAAAAGGTGCATATGTAAAAGTGGAAGATGACTGGCTTTGTGCTATGGGAGATATTGACCTGATAAGGAAAAGAGTAAAAAAACGAATTAAAGAAGGAGTGAAAAACACTACCTCCCTGGCTATTTATAAAAGTATTTCTACCGGTAAGGAATATTATACTATTGATGGATCAATAAGAAAATCGTTGTAAATCCCTGCCTTGCCTTTCGTCTTTCGTCCTTCGTCTTTTCTCTCCGTTTCCCCCATTCTCGTCTCTATTCTCAGCGTTTATCTGCGTATATCCGCGTCCAATTAAGCCACAATCGAGAGACTTCACAGAGCTATAATATCAAGCAGCTCCACGGTGAAAATCAGTGTCTGATCAGGGCCTATGCTTGGCGGGGCATTTGGGCCGTAAGCCAATCCCGAAGGGATATAAAGTTCGTATTTGCTGCCAACTGTCATGAGCTGTAATCCTTCAGTCCACCCTTTGATCACTTGATCTAATCTAAACTCCGCCGGCTGATTGCGTTTGTATGAGCTGTCAAACTCTGTACCGTCAATCAAAGTGCCGCTGTAATGCACCTTGACTTTGTCTGTTGCCACAGGCTTAGCACCATCACCCTCGGTTATAACCTTGTACTGCAGACCGGAAGCGGTTTCCTTAACGCCATCCTTCTCTTTATTGGCATCAAGAAAAGCCTGGCCTTTCTTGACGTTCTCAGCACCTGCAGCTTTCATCGCAATTTGTATTTTCTCCTGTGCCTTCTGTTGAAGAGCTGTCATGAATAAATTAATCTCGTCCTGTGACAGGGCAAGTTCGCCCCCCTTTGCCGTATCATTTAACCCTTTGGTAAACATTTCTACATCCACTTCCAATTCACTCTGCTTGCCGAAGTTGCCAATTTGAGTACCAAGGATATAGCTGAACTTTTGAGACTCCGACCACTTGGCAGAATCCTGCGCAACAGTAATACCTGAAAAAACAGACAACATTAAAACAGAAAACAGCATAATTCTCATTTTCATAATAAACTCCTCAAGCCAGTATTTTATAAATATTAAATATTATGCAGTATGATATCCAAGTCAGCGACTGGAAGCAAGAGTTTATAATTTATTATTTACGATTTGGGAATTACGATTGACAAGAAGCAAGAGGCCTTTTTTCCCTTTGCGTTCTTTCTTGTCCTCGCTTGTCCTCGGCGCTTTTCAGTCCGGGGAGCGCCGTTTGTCCGGGGAGCGTACTCTGCGGTGAAATGTCTTTTGCCTTTGATCTCAATTGCTTTTTGCATCTACAAATGGTAATGTAATCATCCAATACATTACAGATATCATTGAAAACATTAAATGAATACAACTCCTCCTGAGAAACTTTTTCACAGAACCCGTTCACTGTGGTTCGGGTTTACCCTTCCATACCGGGCTCTAAAGTTGATATTTATCAATAAATCTCTCTTATTCTGGAGTGCACTTCCACTGGTTTTGACGTTTATACTTTTTATATACGGGATAAGCCAGTTGCAGGATTGGGCGGTTGCGCTTCTTCAAGAGGGTGTTGCCGGGCTTGGCTTCGGCCCTGACAGTTGGATAGGCTGGTTTTTCGTCTTGTCCGGCAAAATGATATTGTGGATGGTTGCGGCTTTGACATTTATCTTTACCAGCAGTATTGTGGCTTCGCCTTTCAATGATATACTGGCAAAGAGATCCGAAGAGTTTACCGAAACTCCATTGCCGCCGGTTACAAACAAATCCCTGAAACAGAATGTTCAGCTTATCGGGATTGACCTGTTCAAGACAGTGACAGCATTCATTGCCGCTGTCTTTGCCATAATATTTTGCTGGGTACCGGTTGTAAACGTATTTGCATTTATACTCGCCTTTCTGCTTGTCACTTTCCAGTATATCAGCTATCCGCAGACCAGGAGAAGTATAGGCCTTAGAGAGGGGGCTAAATTCCTGTGGCATCATATTTATGCGTGTACCGGTTATGGAGCGATATTGTCTTTTCTTTTTGCTATTCCGTTCCTGTCAAGTTTTGTTCTGCCAATAGCGGTGGTTGGAGGTACGCTTCTGGCGGCAAGAGCACCGGGAACATCAGAATTGTTTCGTTTGAAATGATGGAAAGACGTGTTTCACGCAAAGACGCTCCCCGGACTGGAAAGCGCCCCTGTCTGCCGACAGGCAGGGAGGACAAGCAAGGACAAGAAAGAACGCGAAGAAAAACAAAAATATAGGATAAAAGAGGAAAGGATTTGGGAATTTGGGAATTACAAATGACTACTGACTAATGACCACCCGCCGGGCTGCCCGCCGGTCTGTTAGGCGGGAACCATCCGTGTTTTAGTTTTTCGGTGGGAGTACCAGTCCCAGGTGCTCGTGGGTGGGTATCATACGGAACTTCGGCTTCACGATAACATTTACGTCTATAAAGACCTCCATGCTCTTCAAGAAGCGTTGGCAGTCCGTACTGAGGTGTTTAAGGTGAAGGCGTTTACCAATATTGAAATAGCGTTCGGAAAGAGATTTGATAGCCTCAAGGCCTGACTGATCACACACCTTGGAGTGTTTAAAGTCTATGACTACATTGTCCGGGTCTTTATGCGGATCAAAAGAATCCAGGAACTTTCTTACAGACCCGAAGAACAATGGGCCCGTCAGCCCGTAGATGTTTAATCTCGGTGTGCTTACGAGTGAGTTCAGCTGTATATTCTTACCGCTTTTCCACGCAAAGACCAGGGCAGATACGATTACTCCGGCCAGAACTGCAATGGCAAGGTCGGTAAACACCGTCACTCCGGATACGAGGATCAGCACGAATGCATCGGACCGCGGCATCTTATGTATGATACGTATACATGACCACTCAAAAGTGCTCATTACCACCATAAACATAACACCTACCAGTGCGGCAAGAGGAACCATCTCTATGTACCTGGAACCAAACAGAATACACAGGAGCAGGAAGATAGCGGCTGAAATACCGGATAAACGCCTGCGTCCTCCGGAATTAACATTTATCATACTCTGGCCTATCATGGCACATCCTCCCATTGTTCCGAAGAAACCTGCGACTACGTTTGCGACTCCCTGTCCAAGACATTCCCTGTTGCTCTGACCTCGGGTTTCAGTAATCTCATCTACCAAGGATAATGTCATCAGAGACTCCAGGAGGCCGACGGCGGCAAGTATAAGGGAGTACGGCCAGATGATGCTGAGTGTATGCCAGTCCAGCGGGACTATCGGCAGGTGGAACTGTGGCAGTCCTCCGGCAACAGATGCCATGTCTTTTACCTGCAGAGTGTTTATGTTGAATCCTATTACTACTGCCGAGATCACTATTATTGCGATCAGTGGAGCGGGGACTGCACGCGTTAAGCGCGGCATAAAGAAAATGATCAGCATTGTTGAGGCAACCAGTGCTATCATAATCCATAAGGTAGTTCCGTTCATCCAGGCCAATGCCCCCGTTACCCCCGGCAGTTTAAAATGCTGCAGCTGGGAGAGGAAGATTACGATTGCAAGGCCGTTGACAAATCCCAGCATTACAGGATGAGGTACCAGCCTGATATATTTGCCCAGACGCAGGAGTCCTGACGTTATCTGGATAATGCCCATCAGTACAACCGCGGCAAACAGGTACTCCACACCGTGCTGTGCGACGAGTTCGATCATTACTACCGCCAGTGCCCCTGTGGCACCCGAAATCATCCCCGGCCTGCCGCCGCCCACCGCAGTAATAAGCCCTACAATAAAGGCCGCGTACAAACCAACCAGGGGTTCTACGCCTGCGACAAAGGAAAATGCCACGGCTTCAGGTATTAATGCCAGTGCAACAGTGAGACCGGACAGTACGTCATCCTTTATATTTGCGTGTCTCTGGATATAAAAATTAAACATGATATTGTGTAACCTGTGACAAAAGATTCCTGATGTTTATGGAATTCAGTTGTACTAATGTGGTATGCATACAGAGGAGAAGGAGAGACGAAATGTCCTTTCCGGATAAACTACCTGCTCCAATAGAGTTCCGGAAAGCGTGAGTCAGTTTGCCGTACGTACTTAATGGATGCGAGAGAGTAATACTACTACTGTTTAATGCACACAAAATTCAAAAAATAAAAACACATGCTACATTAATATTAGAGTAGTGTCAATAATAATAAAAACAGGGAAAGGCGAAAGGCGGGTGAGGATTTTTGATTGACGATTGAAGATTGAAGAGTGATAATGTTAATAATGGAAAACAGTTTTAAGAAAGAAAAAGAGAAGTTCTTTGTTGAGCTTATTAAACCTTCCCACTACGATAACGACGGTTATGTCATCCAGTGGTGGAAGTCCTTCAGTATCTCTAACTCACTCTCCTGCCTCTACGGCCTCACGATCGACAGCGCTGAGAGGAAAATCCTGGGCGAAAATGTCGACATCATTGTCAACCTCCACGATGAGTACAGCACCGTACTCCCCATCGCGGCGATAACCCGGAGAATTCGGCAAAACGGAAACCGGGGAGTAATCGCCCTTGTAGGAGTTCAGACCAACCAGTTTCCCAGGTCAGTAGACATCGCCCGCCCCTTTCGCGAGGCTGGCATCCCGGTTGTCATCGGAGGCTTCCATGTGAGCGCTGCCATCGCCGTGCTGTCAGAAATTCCCCCGGAAACCCAAGAGGCCCTGGACATGGGTATCACTCTCTTCTCAGGAGAAGCGGAGGGGCACCTTGATCAACTCCTCTCTGACGCCTACCATCAGAAACTCAAACCTATTTACAATGTAGTCGAAGATCTTCCGGACCTTCGGGGTCAGCCGACACCGCTTTTGCCTCAGGCGATGATTGAAAAAAGCCTCAGCTCAAACATTCACATAGACACCGGCAGAGGGTGCCCCTTTGATTGCAGTTTCTGCACTATCATCAACATCCAGGGACAGAAGTCGCGATTCCGTACCGCAGACGACGTCGAGAAAATGGTCCGCTCCTACTCCAGGAATGGTGGCAAGACGCCCCACTTCTTTTTTACAGATGATAACTTTGCCAGGAATAGAAACTGGGAGGCTATCTTTGACCGTCTGATAGAGTTAAGAGAGAAGGAAAACTTCAAGGTGAGGTTAGGCCTCCAGGTAGACGCCAATGCGCACAAGATACCCCGGTTTATTGACAAGGCGGCACAGGCGGGCTGCAACAACGTCTTTATCGGGATTGAGAGTGTTAACGAGGAGAATCTCAAGGCGGCTAACAAGCCGCAGAACAATATTGAGGAGTACCGTAAGATGTTGATTGCATGGCGGAAAAACAGTGTCGTAACAATGTCGGGTTATATCCTCGGTTTCCCGGCTGACACGCCTGACTCCATTGAAAATGATATCAGGACGATCCAGCGAGAGCTGCCCATAGACATTCTCATGTTTTTTATCCTCACCCCTCTGCCCGGATCGATGGATCACAAGGCGATCCTCCAGAGAGGGGAATGGATGGAATCGGACTTTAATAAATACGACTCGGAACACGCGACAATGAAGCACCCCAAAATGACCAAAGAAGAGTTGGAGGGGATCTTCAGGAAAGCGTGGGATCTTTACTACTCTCCAGAGCATGTTGAAGAAATGCTTCACCGGGCCAGCCGTGACGGGATCAGTCCCTCGAGATTGCTCTGGAAGATATTGATCAGCCAGTTCTGTATCAAACACGAAGACGCTCACCCTTTTCAATGCGGAGCCTTCAGGAAAAAAGTGCGTCGCCAGAGACGGTGGGGCATGCCTCTCGAGAATCCGATCCTTTTCTACCCTCGCAGGGCCTGGGAGATTGGGAGAACTGCTTTGCTCATTTCGATCTACTTCTGGAGATTGGAGAGGTTGAAAAAGAGTGTCAAAAAAAATGCCAGTAAACTTTCAGGGGACGTTCGATTGTAGATTGGCTAATGACTATTGACAAATGACTATTGAGGATTGATAATGTTGATAATGAAGAAAGTAATAATTGTTTTAATAACGATAGTATTCTCTACTGCAGTATACGCTGAATCAAGTGTCTGGAAGTTAGATACAGATAACGGCAGTTTTTATCTGGCAGGTTCATGCCATGTATTGAGAAAGTCTGACTATCCTCTTCCGGAGGAGTTTGAATCGGCTTATGCTGCGGCTGATCAGGTTATCTTTGAAACAGATATCGAAGCGCTCAGGAGTCCTGATATTCGACTCCTGATGTTGAGCAAAGGGATGTATACCGGAGATGATACCCTGGAGAAAAAGTTATCAAAGAAGACATACGAGTCTTTAGCTAAGTTCTGCGAGGAAAGGACTATGTCCGTCGATTTCTTACAGAACTTTAAACCCTGGATGGCTGCCATGACTTTGCTGATTCTTGAGATGGGAAAGAACGGGATATCGGCTGCGGATGGATTGGATACGTATTTCAGTAATAAGGCAAAGAAGGATGAGAAACAAACAGGAGGGCTTGAAGACGTTTACAAGCATGCTGAATTACTTTCTTCACTCGGGGAAGAGTTTGACGAGACAATCATCGAAAGTCTTATCCAAGAAGTAGAAAAATTACAGGCTGTCATGAAAGACCTGATCAAATCATGGAGGGTTGGGGATGAGGCCAGGATAGATAAATATTTAGCAGATAATATGCGCAAGGAATTCCCGACATTATATAAAAGGCTTATAACTGACAGGAACAGGGACTGGATTCCTCACCTGGAAACTTTGATAGCCTCCGGCAGGAATACGCTTGTAATTGTCGGTGTCGGGCATCTGGTTGGTAAAGAAAGCGTCATCAATCTACTAAAATCCAGAGGCTATAAGGTAAAAAAAATGTAGGAGTTAGTCAATCTTTAGCAGGAGGGACACCGTATGATGAACGAAATACCGGAAGAGGGTATGACTCCGGATTATCTCAAGAAAGCATTTAAGACATTCAGAAAACGCCTCAAACTGACACGGCTTGACGCCGAGTCAACACTCGGAGGCAGTTCTCTCAGTAGTGGACGAAAGTCAGGCATTGTAGCTATCAGTCCACCGGGTAATTTTCCCCGGGAGGTGTGGGACAAGCTGGTGGAAATGGGTAAGCTTCGTAGAGAAAGAATGGGCCTCTACGAGCTGGTCGAAGATCTCACCCCAAAAAAGAAAGGCTCAAACGAAATTTATGATAAATGACAGACACGAATTTCACGAATTTACACTAATGACTTTTCAAGATCGACTGTAATGCAACAATCAGATTGCTGGCGTCATGCCTGGTATAGGTGTTTAGCTCCCGCTTATGAAAATACTTGTGTATATAATTCTGAAAATGGGAGTCATCCCACTGAAGCCTCTCTTTCATCTGCCGTATATAATATTCCTGCCGCAGGGTTATTCCACCGTTTGTCACTCGATAATGGCGGGTTCTGACAAAATAACGCATCAGTTTATGAAACTGACTATCGGTCAAATCCTTTGCGGATCGAACACCGGTGATTCGCTCAAGAATATTCCTGTACTCATCATCACTCAGGGATAACTCCTTTTTAACGATGTGAATAACCGCCAGTTTTTTCCTATCCATATAATAGTTGAAGGATAAAAGTTTTTATGATATATGGGACTTTTCTGTTGCACAAAATATCAAAATACAGTATATATAGTACTTTATTGTGGCTTACTGTACTATATATATCAGTTTAACGAATATTTAGAGGAGGATTATATGCTGGCTAAAGTTAAATATCCTTACAGAAGGCGCAATCAAAGACATAACGCGGTACTAGAAATATCGTTACCCAATCATAAAGGCAAGACGAATAATGTTAGTACCACCGGCGTCTCTTTCGAAGTAATAGCGGATGATATAGAAGCATTTCGTCCGGGAACAATAATTCCTCTTGAAATAACCACAATTAATACCACTCATGGCTCTAAATTAAAAAACCTTCGTCTTAGCGGAAAAGGATTAATTATTAGTAGAGTGGTAGTAAAAGAAACAGCCGATAGAGGCAGCAAATTAAACATAGCAGTGCAACTCAGGAACAAACTTGATTTTTGGGTCCCTTCCGCAAATTAGAACTCGATTCTTCTTGAACACTTCTATAAACCTGCTGTCTTAAATGCAGTAGCTACTATTGCCTGCGCTTCATCCTGAATCTTTCCGAGATGCGCCGTACCCTTGAAGCTCTCCGCATATATTTTGTAGATATCTTCTGTACCTGATGGCCTGGCTGCAAACCAACCGTTTTCCGTGACGACCTTTAACCCCCCTATAGCTGCATTGTTGCCCGGTGCGTGGGTGAGCTTGGAGGTTATGCTTTCTCCTGCTAATTCTTTCGCTTTAATCATGTCCGGTGTGAGTTTTCCCAGTACTGCTTTTTGTTCACGACTTGCACGTGCGTCGATGCGTTCGTAAACAGGATTGCCAAATTGATCTTGTAATGCCCTATAGAGTTCACCGGGGTCACGTTGTGTCGTAGCCGTGATCTCAGCAGCAAGTAGGTTGAGGATAATTCCATCCTTATCAGTGGTCCATACTGTTCCCTGTTTTCGCAAAAATGATGCTCCCGCACTCTCTTCTCCGCCAAAGCCATATGAACCGTCAATAAGTCCGTCCACAAACCACTTAAAGCCTACCGGCACCTCGCATAGCTTACGTCCCAGGTGTGCAGCAACACGGTCTATCATCGAGCTTGAAACAAGTGTCTTACCCACCGCCGCGTCTTTTGACCAGTCAGGGCGGTTTTGAAAAAGATACCATACAGCAACTGCAAGGTAGTGGTTCGGGTTCAAGAGGCCGGTGCTTCTGGTAACGATACCGTGGCGGTCATAATCAGGATCGTTTCCAAAGGCGATGTCGAATTTATCCTTGAGACCTATAAGGCCTGCCATGGCATAAGGCGAGGAACAGTCCATGCGAATCTTCCCATCTTTGTCGACAGTCATAAACGAAAATGTGGGGTCTACATATTTGTTCACTATTTGTATATCCAGTCCGTATTCCTCGGCGATGGGGTCCCAGTAATACACGCCTGCCCCACCCATGGGATCAATCCCTATCTTGAGCCCAGCGGATGCAATGGCCTTCATATCAATAATGTTATCCAAATCCTTTACGTACGGCTCGACATAATCGTGTTCGTGTGTGGTGCCGGCTCTCAACGCACGTGCAATGGGCACACGCTTTACTTCTTTCATGCCGTGCATCAGTATTTCGTTGGCACAATCCTGAATAATATTTGTAGTTTCAGTGTCTGCAGGACCGCCTGTTGGGGGATTGTATTTGAAGCCTCCGTCTTCCGGCGGATTATGTGATGGTGTTATGACTACTCCGTCAGCAAGCCCGGATGTTCTGTTTTGATTGTATGTTAGAATCGCATGGGAAATGACAGGCGTGGGGGTATAACCGGGACCACTCTGAATCATGATGTCTGTGCCATTGCCTGCAAAAACTTCTATAGCCGTACCAAATGCCGCCTCGGAAAGGGCGTGAGTATCCATACCCACATAAAGCGGGCCTGTAATATCCCTGGATTCTTTCAGTTCGCATATAGCCTGACAGATGGCAAGGACATGGTCCTCATTAAAAGAGTTTCTAAATGAAGACCCTCTGTGCCCGGAGGTGCCAAACGAGACCATATTGTGCGGATTGCCGGTATCGGGTTTATTGGTATAGTAAGCGGATATGAGTCGTGGAATATTAACAAGAAGTTCGTGCGGAGCCGGTTTGCCTGCAAGTTTGTGTACGGTCACAATAAACCTTCCCTTGAAAGTCTAACAAATAATATACGTAAAAGAAGATCGGAGAGAAGAAACCTGAACTGATATTAGAATAAAGAGTAGGAATTAGACAAGTCAAGGTTATTAAAATGTATCTTCAACATCCTTATCCGCACATTTAATACAGCGTTCTGCATAAGGAATTGCCTTGAGCCTTTCTGCGGATATAGCCTTTTTACATAACGTACAGATTCCAAATTCATTCCGTTCCATGCGCTCAAGTGCTATATTTATTTTCTCTAATTCCGAACGTGCAATACCGCCCAGAGCTTCAAGTACATCGTCATTCTCGCGTTCTATTGCCTGTTCTCCGGAGTCAGGATTTGGAGCCCCATTGGTGTGGAGTATATCTTGATCGACCTTATTAAGACGGCCCTCGATTTCATCTCGTCTATTAAGAAGTTTTCTGCGAATTTGTTCATATTTCTTCATAGTAGTCTCCAAATATTTATAAATATTGCACTTTCATTTACTCAATTTATTATATCAAAAAATGGCGTTAATTGTTATCCAATAAAGAGACTTTTGCTAACAAAAAACTGTAATATTTACAAATAAGGTAATTACCTTATTTATTTTTATGTTTAATGAGTTATAATAGATGTAGTAAGTGCGGCCGAAACAACAGTTAACGAAAGGGGGGAATAAAAATGAGAAATGCTTATGAAGGCCATTGGTTCAGATCGCACCGGGGTTCAAATTCGTTCAGGGAATGCGGGTTATATAAGGAGGATAAACACCACCAGGGCAACACCTACGACGATGACGTTAAAGGTGAAAGCCACGTTGATGACCGCATTGCTAATAAAGACAATGAAAAACTCTTAAACGGTGCCGAAATAACGATGGGTATCCAGGAATTCCTGGAGATGGGGATGAAGTACAAAATTAGTATCGAATCCAAAGAAGATAAGTACTCCCTGGAAATTGAGCCTGTTTGATTACGCAGCGTTCCAATCCCCATATGTTTAGCTGGAAGCCGTAGGGAGGGTGTTTAACAATTCAGCGTTCCAGCACTTTCTCGACAGCTTTAGTAAGGGACTTTAGCCCTGCACTCTCCCCAATCAGAAGAGCTTCCTCTTTACTTTTACCATCAATGTGAAACGCCTTAAGTGCAAACATAGCGCCGACACGATCTCCACCTTTACAGTGTACGATCAATGGATAGTTTTCTGTCTTTGAGAGCGCCTCTGCAAATAATTGTGCATTTTGCACGGTTAGTCCTCTGGCTCCGGCAACAGGGATGTGAAAATATTTCATTCCAAATCCTTTAACCCAGGTTGATTCTTGTTCAGGATCAGGACGCTCGCCAGCAGTGCGGAGGTTGATAACGGCCTTAAAGCCGGTCTCACCGGCCTTTTTTAACTGCTCAAAGGTAGGCTGACCTCCGGTCAAGGTACTATCAAACGGGACACGGCCATTTGGCAGGTCAATGAGCGGAGAACTGACTTTTTTTACAAATGACTCTTTCTCCATGGTTTTATAATCTGCAAATACATTTGCAGCAATAAAAAAGGTTAAACAGGCAATAGAAAAAATTCTTATTAAATTGTTCATTTCCGGATCCTGGCATTGTTCAATAAGCTTAAAGGCCACCATACTCTATACTAATAATTATAAACTTGAGTTAAGCTGAAGGATCAGGCTAACAGCCTGGCTCTTCAGCTTCTACTCATTGTTATCCTCGAAGGGGATAATAACAGATACAATATTATTGAAATGTCAAGTATTGAAATGTGCTTTCTACGTTACTGTATGTATGGAAACAAAGTATTCTCCGGATACATAAGATAACTGAGGAAAACCTGAGGCCGCCCTATCTATGAAGAGGACTCAAGCAGGAAATCGTAACAGTTGTCTCTTACTTCAGCATTGGCCCGTTGTTTCATTGCGCCTCGAGGATGCTGATTCAGGTGGCCGCTGATTCCATAGATATCATTAAAGCCCCACTCAATCTCCTTGCGCAACGGCACCAGATGCTCCTGGATAGCTTTATAAAGCGGCCTGACATCAAACTTGGGATTCTTCAGGAAATTAAGCAGAAGCTCAAGATTACAGTTGCCTGCGCCGCGGCCGATACCGTTTATGGTTGCGTCCAGCATATTAACACCATCTATAATTGCCTGCTGGGTATTTGAAAAAGCCAGCTGCTGGTTGTTGTGGGCATGGAATCCCAGTTCCTTATTCGGGGCATGTTCTTTGTAAAGCTTCAGATAGCTGGTTACCTGCTCAGAATAGAATGCTCCATAACTGTCCACCAGGTAGAGCCAGTCCACCTCTGCAACTTCATTAACCTGCTCCAGGGCTTCAATAAGCTCAGTCTCTATTGCCGCAGAGGATGCCATGATATTGATGGTGGTTTGATAGCCAAGATCCTTACTGCGTTTTACCAGATCCAGCCCCTTGTCAATATCCGGAACGTAACAGGCGGTACGCACCATCCCTATAACACTCTGTTCTGAAGGAAGCAGTGAGGAAATGTCTACCCTGTCCACATCATACATCACAGCCAGGATTGGCGGATCTTCGCACTCATGGGCGTCCACAACCTGTTTGATATCATCCTCATCGCAAAAGTTCCACTTGCCGTATTTCTCACGTGTGTATTCATCACTCTCGCAGAGTTTTTTGCCAATCTCTATAATATCAATACCGCTGTCACAGGAAGCAGCATAAATAGCTTTAACAAGATCTGTAGTAAATTGGTAATTATTGATAAGACCGCCATCCCTGATGGTGCAATCCAAAACCTTTATTTTCTCACGATACATCTTCTCTACTCCCGGTAAAATACCTAATATCATCTACATAGAAATATAAAGTTTCATTTTAAGTAAACAGGTATGAAAAAACAAGGGAGAAATAAGGAAGTTGTGTTCAGTGGCAATGTTCTACTGCCAGGCTGGACAGCTTTAGCAGTAAGCTGGAAAAGCCTATAAACATCAGGAAGATGCCAAGAAAGACAGTTGCCTTACTTTTGAAGAACTTAATCGGTTTGCTTGCCAATAATGAAATACCTGAAAGTGCAGGAAGGGTACCTATCCAGAAAGATGTAAGCAGTACACCTCCCCATATAGCATTGTTTGTTGCAACTGCTATTAGAATGAAACCGTATAACCACCCGCATGGCAGTAAGGGACTCAGCAGGCCTATTAAGAAACTTGAAACCGAATGAGAAGCTTTGCTTTCCAGTAACCGGCCAACCCTTCTCTGGTAGAACAGCTTCAGAAAACCGGGTTGCCTGATATGAATTTGTCCTTTTCTCATTATACTAAAACCTATAAACAAGAAACTGATACCCAGGAAGATACTGGAGATGAGGGAGATATATTTCATCTCTGAATTAATAAATTCAGATCCCAGGAATCCGGCCAGCGCACCTACACATAAGTAACCAAGCAGGCGTCCAAGATGGTAATTAATAAGGCCGCTTCTGCTATGTGCACCGGCGGTAAGTGCTAAGGCACCACACATCCCTACACAATGTATACTGCCAATAATGCTTGCGGCAATAACGGCAAAAGGAATCATAACGGGCATCATATCACCGAGTCTACTTATTAATTGATTAGATAGGTCCAACAAGACTGATTTCCTTTATATATTTTTTTGTTATACTTTCTGATTTTGCAATAATCTGTAATTTAAAATATCTACTGCGTTTTTTGCCTAAGACTGACTTTGAGAACTTTATAAAAACGTGGTTTTTAATTGCTTCGCCGGGTGGAATTATCCCAGGAAGTGTTGACGCTATGATTTCTATTTCACTGTTTTCCATTTCACCTGTTCGTATGATGTCAACTTCCATTTCCTGTGAACTCTGATTCTTTAAGTTTAGCGTAAAATGATTCGCTATTAAAGTCTCCTCTTCTGATGTGCTTAATACCTGATAAGGATTTTCGTGTGCCCTCAATACAGTGATATCCAACTCTGATCTATTTATAACATACAAAAAAAGGCCTAAAAATGAAAGCAGGGTTAATCCAAAGTAAATACTAGTTTTCATTTTCCAGAAGATGGTCTTTTCCCCTTTCAGTCCATTTTCTGATTCGTAGCGAATAAGCCCCTCCGGTTTTTTTGTTATTCTCATTACCTCGTCACATGCATCAATACAGGATGTACAGGCGATACATTCCATCTGAATACCGTGACGAATATCAATACCTGTGGGGCAAACGACTACGCATTTGTAACAGTCGATACAATCACCACTCCCCGCCTGCCTGCCTTTCCTGGGTTCTCCCCTATTCTCATCATAAGCGACAACAAGAGAATCTTCATCCATTAATACGGATTGAAGCCTGCCATACGGGCAAATAAATGTACAAAGCTGCTCTTTGAACCATCCAAAATTAAACAGGATTATGAGTGTGGTTGCGTTTACTATATAAAAGGTTGTCAAATTCTCAGAGGGTGAGCTTAATGCCATAGATGCAAGTATTCCTGCACCGGTAAAGTAGGCATAAAAGGTGTGAGACACAAGCATACTGATAAAGAAAAAAAGAGACCACTTGATGGCTTTCTTTATAATTTTTTCTTTGTCGAAAGGTGCTGCCTGAAGTTTCTTCCTTGCAATGTAATTGCCTTCGACCAGGGTTTCAATTCTCCGGAAAATCCCATCAATACCAATCGTCTGCGGGCAGGCCCAGCCGCACCAGACTCGACCCCAGACTGATGTGATAAATAATAGCCCGAGTGAGAAACCTGCTATTATAAAGAAGAGCAGTGGTGTATCATGGCTCCAGAAACTCAGACCAAAGAATGTAAATCTGCGGTCGGGCAGATTAATTAGAATAGCAGGAAGGCCATTTATCTTGATAAATGGAAGAAGAAAGAAAGTGGCTATCAATAGCCACTGAGATATTGTTCTGTATTTTCTAAAGAACCCGTGCACAGCCATTGGGTAATGGTTTATGCAAAGGCCACCCTCCCCTGGCAGTTTATGAATGCTGTCCACCATCTTAATCTTCTATGAGTTCGCCGTCAGGTTCTTTTGCATCTTCTACCTGGGTACCTTTTAAAGATTTTATATAAGCTGCTATCTGCAGAATATTTTCTTCCGGAATCCTATCTTGCCAGGCGGCCATACCTTTATCCGGGATACCGGATCTGATGGTAATTGCTATCTCACTGATCTTCCCTGTGCCATGTATCCAATAATTATCTATAAGATTTGGGCCGATGAGGCCTTCCCCGAATTCACCATGGCAAAGGGCACATTTATCTACAAAGATTTCCTCACCACTTGTTAACTCTGCAGGCTCCTGTAAAAGTGCAACAAGTTCACTTTCGCTGACTTCCGACACCTGTTCTACAACCGGCGCTATTTGCTGTGCTCGAGCATCTTGTAATTTCTTCACGTAAGATTCCACTATTTTATTTTTGCTGCTGCTTCCAAAATGATAGCCCAGGAAAAAGACGGCCAGGAAGGCGGTGAAATAAAAAATATACATTAACCATTTCGGGCAAGGATTATCAAGTTCAGTAATACCATCATATTCATAACCCTCTATTATTTTGTCATCATCAATCGGAGTTTTATCTTCACTCATGTCCGTGTCTCCTCATGAAGTGGCAGTTGAGATAAATAGTCATAATGTTTTTTCTTACCTTTTCTACAAACCCAGAGAATGTAACCAACAAATACTGATAAAAACAGAAAGAATGCAATTGCAATTAAATAAATATCAGTGAAATGGGCTAATGCCTGCTGTTTCATATTATTTCTCTCCTTTTTGCCCAAGAGCCTGAAGATATGCGATCAATGCTGTAATCTTTTTATCTGACATTTCTTCTTTTACTCCCTGATCCTTTAATCTTGCCGCAATTCCCAGTGCCTGCGTTTTTGCTGAAGCAATCGTATCAGATACCTCTCTATCAGAATAAGGAACTCCCAGTTTTTTGAAAAGCGATATCGTCTTTCCCAGGTTTTCAAAATCAATCTTTGATGAAATTAACCAGGGGTAAGCGGGCATAATTGATTCTTTTATAACAGCTCTCGGATTCTCCATGTGCATATAGTGCCAGAGATCAGGATATTTCTTCCCTAAGCGCGCTAAATCAGGGCCGGTACGTTTAGATCCCCACTGAAATGGCCTGTCGTACATTGACTCTTCGATCGTTGATGCCGCTCCATATCTCAACTCTTCAGAAGGTATTGACCGAATCATCTGGGAATGGCAGGTGTAGCAACCTTCTTTTATGTATATGTTTCTTCCTGCCAGTTCTAATGGTGTAAACGGCTTCACTTTATTTTCTGTCTTAACGTATTTACTGATGGAGAGAGTAGGCACGACCTCTATTACTGAACCGGCTAAAATAGCAATAAGGGCCAATATAGTAAAAGTAGCAGCCATCCCTTCGAGTCTTCTGTGTCCTCGTTCAGAATGACTGACGGCAAAAGAGGCTCCTTTGACTTGAACCGTTTCATCCGCTAAATCTTTTGGTGCTTGTTTGATAGTTTTGTAGACGTTGTACAACAAGAGAACAAAGCCGGCCAGGAACAACACACCCCCTATTGCACGATAGAAAAAGAGCGGTACGATGCGAATTACTGTTTCAACGAAATCAGGATAAACAAGGTTGCCATTTGCGTCTATGGCTCTCCACATTAAACCCTGGGTAATTCCAGCGGCCAGCATGGAAATATAGTAAAAGAGTATACCCAGGATACCAATCCAGAAATGAATGTTTGCCAGTTTTTTGCTGTATAATTCCGTCTTCCATAATCTGGGGACAATAAAATATATTATCCCAAAAGTCAGAAAACCATTCCAGCCCAATGTTCCTAAATGTACATGGCCAACAATCCAGTCAGTGTAATGGCCCAGAGAGTTTACAGCCTTTACTGATAAAAGCGGCCCCTCAAAAGTCGCCATTGCATAAAATGTTATGGCCGCAACAAGAAATTTTATGATAGGATCTGTTCTTAATAAATTCCATGAACCACGCAGTGTCAGGATACCGTTAACTGCTCCTCCCCAACTTGGAGCCCAAAGCATTACGCTGAAAACTATACCCAGTGTCTGAAGCCATTCAGGTAAGGCTGTGTTTAAGAGGTGGTGCGGCCCCGCCCAGATATAGAGGAAAATGAGAGACCAGAAATGCACGACTGAGAGTCTATAACTAAAGATAGGCCTGTTTGCCGCCTTCGGCATGTAATAATACATCAAGCCCAGGAATGGTGTGGTGAGAAAGAAAGCTACTGCATTGTGTCCATACCACCATTGAACGAGTGCATCCTGGATACCGGCAAAAACTATGTAACTTTTGAAAAAACTGATTGGCAAACTTATTGCATTCACAATATACAGGAGTGCAACTGTGACAATGGTGGCTATATAAAACCAGATAGAAACGTACATATGTTTTTCATTACGCTTTAATAGTGTGCCGAAAAAATTGATGGCAAAGACAACCCAAATCAGGACAACTGCAATGTCTATGGGCCATTCCAGTTCTGCGTACTCCTTACCCTGTGACAAGCCAAGGGGTAAAGTGATTGCAGCCAGGACAATAATGAATTGCCATCCCCAGAAATGAAGCTTACCTAAAACATCTGAACACAACCTTGTCTTCAAAAGTCTTTGTGTGGAATGATAAATCCCTGCAAAGATGGCATTACCGGCAAATGCAAAGAGTGCGGCATTGGTGTGCAACGGTCTTAGGCGGCCAAACGTTAACCAACTTGTATTAAAGTTGAGTTGCCAGACTGCCATTTGTGCGGCGATAATTACCCCTACTAAAAAAGCTACTGCAGCCCAGATTATGGTTGCCAGAGTGAACATCCTGACAATCTCGTCATTATATTTAACCTGAACGAATCCGGAGCTGCTATCATTCGAAGCGCTCATCTTCCTGTCCCTTTCCCATTATTTCGAGTTTGTCTCAAATTTTTGCTTCCTTTAACCTGTCATTCCAGTCATCGATTAATATCTTGTGAGCTGGTGTTTCAAGGTCGTCAAATTGTTCATTCCTAACGGCCCACAAGAAAATCCAGACGAAAAACGATACTAAAAAAATTGCAATAGGAATAATTACGTAAAGGATTGTCATTAGAGATTTACCTGTTTTTTAAATATTATGCAATAAATTAAACTGAAAACAACCATTAAATTTACTAAGAAAAACACAATAAGTGTTTTCTCAAAATAATGTAAGTATCACCCACTAAACATATTAACTTAATATGTAATGATTGTTAATTAGAAATTGTATCATAATTTGTTTAATTGTTAAGCAAAAAATTTATTTGTTAAATCTTCTCAGGAATTTAGTCCCCAAGAGAGATGAAAACAGAACAGTTAAAGAACTGACGGGCATTAATATCGCCGCTGTTAATGGCGAGATGTAACCCAAAAGTGCAGCCAGCCCACCGGCAGAATTATAAATAAAAGAAAAAACAAGATTTCTTTTTACAACAGAAAAGGTGTTCTTACTTAACATAATTAAGTCTTCCACAGGCGAAACACCTTCTTTTGTTACGTAAATATCGGCAGCAACTAAGCACGATTCCACACTTCCCTGCACCGCAATGCTTACAGTATCTGCAGACATGGCAAGTGAGTCGTTGGCACCATCCCCAACCATCAGAGAATCAGGGAAATCCTTAATAATCTCATTCTTTCTCTCAGGGAAAAGTTCCGGGGAAATCTGATCGTCTGCCAGATGAAGTTTTCTGGCAACACTTGATACAGGTATTCTCTTGTCCCCTGATAATATATAAGTTTTTATACCCATGTTTTTTAATTGGGAGACAGTCTGCTTCGCGTCGTCGTGGAGCACATCTCCCATACATGCATGTGCAACAAGGTCCCCGTTTCTGTATATAGAAGTCAGACTGGATATAATGTCAGAATCGTCTTCGTCTTTATCATCAGGCAATGCCGATATTATTTTGTAATGATCATTGTCTACAATACCGGAGATTCCCGATCCGGGAATCTCTGTTAAAGAATTGATGGGTAGTTTATTTACACTTTTCCCTTCAAGGTGCTTTACGAGAGTACGGGCTATTGGATGCTGTGAATTAACTTCGATGGAATATATTGCATTGAGAGTATTCATATCAGGTAAGAAATCTTTTGATTCCTTCATGTCCGGAGATTTCCACTTAAGAAACTCAAATCTCCCCCGGGTAAGAGTACCTGTCTTATCGAAAAAGGCATTCTTAACATAGTTTAACTTCTCAAGTGACTCTGCATTCTTTATCAAGTAGCCTTTTCTTGAGGCTTTTCTCAGTGATAAACTCTGTGTTAATGGAATGGCAAGAGCCAATGCGCAGGGACAGGCCAGGATTATCAAGGCAAGTGTTCGTTTAACAGCTTCGCCGGGATCTATAGTGATGTAGAACGAAAAGAAAACAGCCCCTGTGGCAAGTACGAAAATACTGAAATATTGAGCTGCCTTGTCTGTCAATGAAATCAACGGGGTTTTGTTATAAATCTGCTCTTCCACTTTCTTTAATATTTGTCCGATCCGGCTGTTGTCGGTGGTACGCTTTACCAGGATCTCTACAGAGTCAGAAACGACTTGAGTTCCGGCAAATATCTCAGAATCTTTGAAAAGTTTTTGAGGAAGGCTTTCTCCCGTCAGGATAGAAGGATTTATATTTACCCATTCGCTTACCACAGCTCCATCTGCAGGTATGCGTTCTCCCTCTTCGACAAGAACCTTATCATCCACATTTAAGTGTCTTGCAGGTACTTGTTCATATTCATGGTTTTCACTGTTCCACCGCCGGCAGGTCTGCGACGTGATAAATGTTTGCAGATATGAACTGTTTATAAATGTCTGCTGTGTTCTACTCAGAAAATATCGGCTTGCCAATAGAAGAAATATTAATACTGAGAGCGAATCAAAGTAAAAAGCCTCATTACCCCTGATTAAATTGAACAGGCTTAGAACAAAACCAATGATCAATGCAGCAACAATAGGCAAATCTATACTGGGACGCCTTGCTTTTAATGACCGCCACAAATTATTATAAAACGGTTGGGCACAGTAAATGAGTATGGGTATAAAGAAAGCAAGATTCAGGTATCCAAAGACATTAGCCATTTGACCCTTCAGCCCTGAGTAAAGAGAGAATGAGAACAGCATGATGGTTCCGGTACAGGCAGCAGCAATTCCCAGTCTCATTAATTGCTGATGGTTTTCTTTCTTCTGGAAATGCTTTGCTTCATCGAGGCTCTTAATTGGATAAGCTTTATAACCCAGGGCTGATAAAACGGAAGCAACCTTTCCAAAGTATCCTGATTCTTTCAGGGAAACAAAGAGTGTATTCTGGCTCATATTTAAATGAACCTTTTCAACCTGAGGAACCCAGTCAGGGATTTGATCGATGATCCAGAGGCAGGCAGTACACTGAATACCTTCAATAAAAAACCTCATACCTTTTCCGTTATCAACGCTTACCAGATAATCTTTTAGAAAAGATTCGTTATCCAGTAAATCATATTCAGGCAGATTAGCAGAGGGTTTGTTGATTAATGAAAAATGCTCTTTTCTTAATATTTTATAGACCGTCTCACATCCCCAGCAACAAAACGCTTCCCCTTTGTCACTTAAAATAGCGCTTGCCCTGTCAGAAATAGCTATACCGCAATGCGTACATGAAGAGTGTTTGTCATGCAAATCCACTATACCACCATCAATTAATTAATTTTCAATTTTACCAATACTAAAGTGTTGAACACTTGATTTTACCAAGTTTTGGATAAATAATAAAGAAAGAGGTAGAATTTGGAAAACAGTTGAAATCCTGCCGCATTTTGTTTTTAATGCCATAACGAGGCGCGGCATAGCCGCCCGCCTGTACCTATTCGGGCAGGCAACCAAGTTTGAAGTTATGTTAACTCTTGCAGAAAGGATACATGCGAAGTGAAGAAAATTAATAAAATATGCATAACCGTGTTTTGTATGTTTGCAGTAACCACTGGAGTTATAACCTGTGGATGGGAAAGCAATAAGGCTTTGGGAGAAGATAAAGAGACTCATCAAATGCAGAAATCCACACCTACCAGTTCTCTGATGCGAATAATCAGCTCCCACACGGCTAAGATGTTTGATGCAATAATGATTGGTGATTTCAATGCCGTTGCCAAGGAGTCCAATGAAGTAACCAAAGCCAGTAAGGTCATAATGAGGATGTTCTTTCCGAATAAAGGAAATATTGATGATTGGTTCAAAGAAACCGGTAAAGACCCAAATGACCCGGAGGCAGTCAAGGCAATGAAGGAGGAATTTGAAAAATACTCAAAAGCAGTTATTGATAGTGCTAACAGGATTACTGAATCCTCTGGAAACAAAAATATCGTTGAGGCCTATGAAAATTTTGATGCAATGGTGAAAAATGCATGTTTTGCATGCCATAAGGTTTCTCGTGCAAAATGGCCAAAGAATGGGTGAAGTAAAATTATGAATAACTCGAAATCAGGTAAAAACATTCATAAAAAACGTAATCCTCCATGGTACAAGGACGGATTAAAATTCGAATGCCAGAGATGCGGTAACTGCTGCAGAGGAGAGCCGGGTACTATCTGGATAAATAAGAAGGAGATAAAAGATACCTCCGCCCTCCTCGGTATTTCAAAAAATCAGTTTGCTGAACGACATATAAGGATAATTAACGGCCGTATCAGCCTGCTGGAGCATGGCAATGGAAACTGCATCATGTATGACAATGGATGCAGGATTTATGAAACCAGGCCACTTCAATGCAAGACCTTCCCGTTCTGGAAATCCAATCTGAGAAACACGGCTGAGTGGAAAGAACAGGGAAAGACCTGTCCTGGTATTGGCAAAGGGGAATTACATACAGTTGAGGAGATAGAAAATCGTTTAGGACCCGAATTGAGCAATTTATGATTAATGAAAAAGATAAGACTGCAGATTACACTGATTTACATCCAAAAAGGATTGGGATACTCGGCGGTACTTTCAATCCAATACACATGGGACATTTGATTATGGCGGAAGAGGTTTGCAAACACCACCATTTATCAAAGGTAATTTTTATACCCACATATATCCCCCCTCACAAATATACTGATGATTTGACGGATGCCAGACATCGATACCAGATGGCTAAAAAGGCCATTAATAAAAATGATAAACTTGAAGTATCCGATCTGGAAATCAAGCGCAAAGGAAGGTCATATACGATAGACACAATACACGAAATTCTGGGACACTATGGTGAGGAGTGCGAGGTGTTCCTGATTATTGGTGCCGATTCACTAAATGAACTGGAACTATGGAAAGATATCAAAAAGCTTTCTCAATTATGCCATTTTGTTATCGTGAACAGGCCCGGATTTCCAACTGACGCATCGTCCAGATTGGCTGAACTCATTGGTGACGACAATATATCAGACATAGAGAAATTGAGGATAGAGATCGAACCTATTGGAACCTCATCGACGGAAATAAGAAAAAAGTTAAAAGATGGAATTGAAATCAAAGGCCTTGTGCCTGAATGCGTCGAGGCATATATAAAAGAGCACGGCTTGTATTCTTCTCTAAAATCTATCTAAAAACTCTTTACCCTTCTTGATATTTTCGACAGGCTGCTGCACTGTTTTGGAATTGATAACGTAGAACCCGTGATATCCTGTTGATTCAAGTGTAGAGACGAATTCCTCGGCCGGTATTATGCCTTCTCCAATGGGCACCTCGATATTCCTTCCTTCTTCAGTTTGCCTGGTATCCCAGAGATTTGTATGGACTATGTATTTGTGCAGCTCATGTATACCCTTAATAGGGTCCAGGTTGTTTATCATTAGTGACGCCGGGTCATAGATTATTCTGACACCTTCAGTGTATAGTGATTTTAGAAAGTCCTTCAGTGTTGAATAATTATCAAATGAAATCTTTGCAGAGAGCCGGCATCCGTAATTTTCAGCATGTCTGCCAATCTCACTAAGGGCAGTATTTACTGCATGCCAGTGTGTGGAATCAGTCTCCGTTGGCATACTGCCTATTTGTACGGTTACAATATTGGTTTGTAAATCGAGAGCAAGATTTATAATCGCTTTTATTCTATTGATGAGAAAATCAAATTCATTTTCATTGATAAACCCTATCCCTAATTCACCTCCAAGGGCACAGAGTTCTAATCTGTTTAAATCTATAACACGCCTTAATTCCCGCCTTCCTGTATGTGATAGATTTTCAGGGGTTATGTCTCTTTGTGTCGCATCGATCTGAACACCTTTGAAACCAAGAGTGGAAGCAGTCTTGATACCATCCTTAATCCTTAATCGAAGTGATTCCAGCACAACACCGGTCTTTTGCTTTATCATAAAATATTCTTCACCGCAAAGTTCCCCGCCTGCCCGCCAGTTTGTTAGGCGGGGACAAAAGGCACCGAGGACAAGCGCAAGTGCGCAAAGAAATAATTTCTGTCTTTACGCCTTATGTGGTAAACTTCTAAATATGGATAGAGAAAAAGCGTTACAATTATTGTCAAGTCACTTAAAGAATGAGAACCTGTTAAAACACTGTCTTGCAAGCGAAGCCATAATGAGGAGCCTTGCAAAAGAGTTAAACGCTGATATTGAAAAATGGGGACTGGCCGGACTCCTTCATGATCTTGACTTTGAAAAAACAAAGGACGATCCCGCAAGCCATACACTGGTCTCGTCCAGGATACTGGAAGAGCACGGCATAGATAATGAAACAATAAAAGCAATAAAAGGTCACAACGCAGAAGCCCTGGGCATAAACAGAGAAACCACACTGGACTTCGCACTGGCCGCTGCTGAGACGGTTACGGGCCTTATTATTGCAACGGCACTTATCTATCCCGATAAAAAACTGGAAAGTGTAAAGATCAAGTCCATTCTAAAAAGGATGAAAGAAAAGGCATTTGCCAAGAGCGTAAACAGGGAAATAATTAAAGAGTGTGAACACCTTGGTATTTCATTAGAAAGGTTTATCGAGATTTCTCTAAAGGCTATGCAGGAAATAAGCCATGATTTAGGTTTATAGTAATAGTTGCTGTCTTGTTTTTAAGTCTCATTCTTCTATTTTCTCAAATGAATCTTTGCCGGCACCGCATGCCGGGCAAACCCAATCATCCGGCAATGTTTCAAAAGAAGTTTCAGGCGGAATACCATTAATACTATCTCCTTTTTCCGGATCATATATATAACTGCAAACAGAACACTCCCATTTTGCCATCTTAATAATCTCCTGAATGTTAGTTGAATTTCTAATTCTATCAAATGCTACTATGTGAGGCTGCTGCCTGAAGAGACACAGGCTGAGGTTTCCTCTATTAATTCACTTGCTGCAGATATGACGTCTCCAATAACCGTATCTATTGGTTCATCCAGTGATGCTCCGGCAGCACGCACGTGGCCACCCCCTCCAAAATCGGATGCTAATTTACTTACATCTATCGTGTGTTTTGAACGAAAACTCACCTTTGTTTTTCTCTCTCCCAGCTCCCTGAAAATAACTACAACTTCCACCTCATTTACTGCACGGATAAGATCAATCATTACATCCGTGTCCACGAACTCTACACCGGATGATTTAATCATCTTCTTCGTCATCTTTGTCCATACCAGCTGCCCGTCACATTCTGAACTTAAGGCACCAAGCATAAGGCTTAGTAACTTCAAATAGCTTATGTGTTTGTTCTGATACAGCTTTTCGTATATTATCTGGGATTTTACCCCGGCCTTTATTAAAGCAGAACTAACCTTTAAAGCCTTTGCACTTGTATTACTGAACTTAAACCACCCTGTATCAGTTGCAATTGAGAGGTATAAAGGAGTTGCTATCTCCAGTGTAATTTCCCCATTCATATGTGTGACCAGGTCATATATCAGCTCTCCGGCAGAAGATGCGTCTTTGTCTATTACATTTATGTCAGCGAAACCGGAATTCGTTGGATGATGATCTATACATATCTTAGTAATCCGGCTGGCCTTGATCATGTCAGCAAAATCACCCAACTGGCCCCAGTCAGCTACATCAACTATGAATATTGCATCAAAATCACTAAGGTTAATATTAACATCTTTACTTTTCAGAAACTTAATATCTTTATCAGGATCAAAACAACGATAAACAGAAGGCAATGCCTCATTGTTTACTATTACGGCCTCTTTATTTAAATCACATAAAAACCGCTTAAGTGCAAGTTCTGAACCGATCGCATCTCCTTCTGAAAAGAGATGGGTCGTTATGATAAACTTTTTCCCCTCATTTATAATATCTGCAATTCTTTCCCACATAATTTAAAATTAAGCTCCTTTTCAGTTGTTAAAGCTGAACATCGCTTCTTACACCTCAAGCATCCATGGAATTTCTTCCTCTGCACACCAGAGTGACGGTTCCGTTATTATGCGAAATTCATCCTTGAATTGTGTAACATGAGCGCTCTCCATTTTTATAAGTGCTTCAAACAGTTTTTTCGCACCTTCATCTTTTGTTTTCTTTGCAGCGTTTTCATAGAATTTACAGGCATTTGTCTCTGCCTCTATTATTATTTTTATTACATCTTCATAACCTGCCTTTTTCTCTGGCCTCTTCACTTTGACAGCCTTAGATGTTTTTATCTTTTTATCTCCAGGGCTTTTACCAAAATTATCCTCATACCATTCTTTTAATTTCTCATAATGTCTCTGTTCTGCATCTGCCATTACGTCAAACTTAAGCTTTGCCGCCTTGTCCTCAAGCTGTGCTGATATTTTCTTGTACAATGCACTTGCTTTAAGTTCTTCTGCCATTGCAGTCTCAACTATGTCTAAAGTGAGATCCTTGCCTTCTGAATCAATTTGCTTTTTCTGCAAGATTTAGACTCCTGATAATTTGTGAGAATATTTGAAGGTATATAATATAAAGAAGGGTGTACATTATCAAAAGAAAAACTTTGGTTGATGGTCTGTTTGTTTCGGGCGTGTTGTCTGCACGTCATGCATGCGAAGACATTGATGATTCTATAATCAGGAAATTAAATAGCCGATGCACACTTTCTGCCAAATTCTTCACATTCATTCAGCGCTTCCTCAGAAGGTATCATCCTTAACTTACAACCTTCAGCAACTATCTTGAAACGTAAACTTTTTAATATGTCCTCAATTATCTGTACGGCTTCGCCGCTCCAGCCGTAGCACCCGAAAACAGCCGCCGCCTTGCCCCTGATATTCAGTGTTACAAGGCTTGAAATAATATCGAATATGGGTTTTGGTGCCTTCGCATTCAGCGTGGGAGTTCCCATGATAATCTCATCAGAGGCCTCGATCTCATCAAGCAAAACCTCCAAATCAGTCTCTGCGGCATTGAAAAGAGAAACATCTGTATCAGGAAGGCATGCCCCTCTGTAAATAGACTCTGCCATTCTTTTTGTGCTGCCGTATGATGAAACATATATAATTGTAATCTTCTTTTTATCAGGATATCTTTTTGTCCTTCCTGACCATTCTCTATAAGCATCAATATATTTCTCTATATTTTCTCTCAGTATCGGACCATGGGACGGTGCAATCATTTCTATATCAATATCCTTTATATTATCCAGGGCATTAATAACGTGCTGTTTAAAAGGCCTTAATATCGTATAATAATAAAATTCGTATGCACTAAATGCATCTTCCTTGGAGCCCAGTTCATCGTTAAATCTTTTATCACTGCAATAATGTGAACCAAACGCATCACACGGGAATAGTATCTTGTCGGTTTCAAGATACGTAAACATAGTATCAGGCCAATGGAGAAATGGAGCGGATATGAACTTTAACACCTTACCGCCAAGGTCAATACTGTCACCCGCTTTCACCTCTTTGTAATCAAACTCTTTATGTAGAATATTCTTCACAAAAGTTCTGGCGCCTCTGGAGAATACAGGGATTGCCCTGGGCGCTAACTCCATCAATCTGATCAAACCGCCCGAATGATCCGGCTCTGTGTGATTAATAATTATATAATCTATATCTTCCGGCCGGACTAACGATCTTATTTTTGAAATAAACTCGTCAACACAATACGCCTTCACAGTATCTATAACAGCTACCTTTTCACCGCGAACCAGATAGGAATTATAAGTCGTGCCGTACTTGGTGGGTATAACTATATCAAATGTAACGAGATCCGGATCCAGCACACCAACCCAATAGACATCTTCCTTAATCTTGACTGGTTGTTCCATTTATTCCACTTCCTTTTGCAGATGTTTGATTTCTAATCTACGTGGAGTACTTCCGGTGCTTACCGACCATTTCTTCGGTGGCCTGATATCATCCATGTAATGCATTCTCTGCTGTTTGTCAAGTTGATCATATATTTGATTCCATACACAGGGTATATCTTTCGACACTTCACATTTGCCGCCCATAGATCCTCCACATGGACCATTGAGTAAACTTTTCGAACACCTGCTTATGGGACAGAATCCACCCGTTTCATCCAGTACACAATCTCCACAACCGGCACATCTTTCCAGAAATAATCCGGGTTCTACTGGCGCTCCCATGAAGGTGGTATTAAGCCCGGGAACTACTCTGACCGGCGTATATTTTTCTGCTAATGTCTGCACTCCCACACCACAGGCAATAGAAACTACTGCATCATAATCATTAACATAATTACCTACTGGTTCTACATATTCCTGTTCACACTGCCTCAACACAGTCTCTTCCCTTACTTCAAGCTCTCGGCCATCTCTTTTTGCTGCAATGCGTAATTTTAATGCAAGCTCTTCTACCTGTTTCTGGCCGCCTGTATGACATACGGTCACACAATCTCCACAGCCAATTACACAAATTTTACTGAAGTCTTTAACCAGGTCATATATTTCTTTAAATGGTTTTGACTCAGCTACTATCATAGTTTATCTCCCTGAGAATATTTGAATTTATGCGAAATCTATAAGAACAATAATAACACAAAAACAATGGAAATGAAGTAAAAAACCGTAGATTATTATAGCCGCACCCGTAAAATATTTCTGACCAGGATCAAAAGTTTGTTTCAGGTTTTGTTTTTTATGCTAGAATGCGGCATGAATGATGTAGTTTATTTAGTATTTCTCTGGTGCTTCTTTGGATTTGTACATAGCATTATGATCTCACATTTCTTTAAAGAGATATTAATTAAGTTCACCGGGAAGACATTCGAAACGTATTTCTATAGAATTATTTACAATCTGATCTCGCTTGTTATTTATTTAAATATTGTCTGTTTCGTTAAAAACAGCACAGAAACATTTTTACTGCCACACCCTTTAATATATTTCTTTACCATTATAAGCCTTGCAGGGTTTCTGATTGCGGTTATTGCCTTCTTCCAAACGAACGTACTGGAATTTCTCGGGATCAAGCAGGTATGGAGGTTTTTTACAAAAGGGAAGAAGGAATCAAAAGAACTTTTTGGTTATGATAAATTAGTTGCTAATGGGATGTTCCGATTTGTAAGGCATCCAATGTATTTTGGAGTTTCTCTGGTCTTTCTGTTTAATCCTTTTATCAGCACACTCACACTGACAGACAGGATTTGTGCAGTAAGCTATCTTATCATAGGGTCGTTATTTGAGGAAAAGAGAATGTTAAGGGTTTTTGGAACCGAGTATAAGCGTTATAAAGAAAATGTACCAAGGTTCCTTCCTTATAAATTTACACACTCACCAAGCCACAAAGACATTAATGTATAACCCATAAACAATATATCATCTTTGTTACAGATTTTTTTCAACACTCAACTCATAAATCCTTGTTCTACAAAACCTTCCATGGCAATCTAAAAGCGGAAATATTTACCCACAAAACGTTGAATAAATAGACAATGCAATAAAAGTAGAAAAACAGGGCTTATATACTTTATTTTCTGCCATTTTATTTTTAACAACTAAATCAGGAGTTCTTTAGATAGAGTAATTTGGCATAAGTAATTTTGTGTTAAGTAATTATGACTGTGTTTATAGCCTTATCTTTATCCTGCCTCATTAAATAATGAAAGAAAACAAAAGTATCCATAATTACCCACAAGTATTGTCAAATATTTCATAAATATTTGACATCAATAAACATACAACCTTCATTGCGGTAAGCAATAAACCTGTAGCTGCCTTTCTGCCGGAAATGTATTAAATATTTCTTATAAACTCAAGAGGAACAGCCTGGTGCTAATATAGATTTACTGCCTGAGTATCATTAATACCTAGGGTTTAGGATTGTTTTGGTTATAAAAGCAATAGAGCAATTCAACCAGTAATTACAACTAAATTAGAAAAAAATAGTTAACAATTTTCAGCCAACAAAAACAGAAAATCTCTTGACGAAAATGTGTTTTGATGTATAATTCCTAATCTATTTTGATGTTCTAGGCTTACAAATCATCTCAAGAAGTGAGGGGTGGTATTAGCCACAATTTTTATTTTATTACGCAATATCTGCCATTTAGATAGTTATATTTTTTAATTTTGAAAGGAGAGAGGAATGTTAAATAAGTTGAAATTTGCATTTGTATCGTTCATGGCTGCAGGATTACTTTTCTGCATAAGCAATGCATCTTATGCTTATGATAGAGGTGGTGAGTGGCCACCTACAGAAGGAGGAACAGTCATCTTTCAGGTTACAGCAATGGGTTCACCAATTGGAGATGCTGAAGTGAGTGTTGGAGATGCTTCTGGCACAACAGGTGAAAACGGAAACACAGTTTTTTCGGTTGAAAGCGGTATTCATACAGCTTCAGTTACTGACCATCATGGCAATACCGATAGTAAAGAAGTTATGGTTCACTCAGGAGAAATTATACAGGTAACATTTGATTTAGGTGCTGCAGGCCGTCCAGCTAGCGGAAGTCATTGACTCACACTTACTTTTAGTAAGAACTAACTACAAGGCTTCAGGGTTCAAGCTTAACCCTGAAGCCTTTTTTTATTTAACAAACATTCCACAAACCCCATTCTTAAAAGTAATCTTTTCAAACAATCCATCCCCGCGTTAAGCGTTTTCTCCAGACAGCTTTAAAAGAGCAGCAATACATATCACAGTTGATTTATATCCAAGCGTCAGTATAATGAACTCCGATGGAGAACAAAATGGATGTGGAAGCAATTATAGATAAGATCCGCAATGCTGAAGATGTCACATTAAAACCCATAACAGACATTGTGGCACTTAAAATATCCAAGGGCCCGTATGACGGAGAACCGAAAAATAATCTCATTAAAGCTGAGTCGATAACGGCAGAATATATTTCAGAGAATTACAGCACTCTGGATGAATTTTACGAAGGTTTGTCAAAATCAGGTGAAGGAATCAAGGGAATACAAGCCTGTGCAGATGCCATTTATCAATACTATACCGACAGTGATCGTTTGAGCTTTGACACAGTAAAGGAAAGAATAAGCAGCAAGAAGGATATAACATTAAAGACAATTGCTGATCTGGTTGCATACAAAATGGCACAATGCCCAGATGCCAAAAGTGTTGATTTACATTCTATCTCTGCCCAGACTTTCGTAGCTGAATATATTTCAAGCAACTTTAAAAGCAATAAAGAACTTGAAAACAGGATATCAAAATTAGGGAAAGACGTGAAAGGGTTAAATGCTTTTGCTGACATTGTGTACGATTTTTTCCTTAATAAAGACAAATGAAGGCCATCTTTGTACATCTATCCGGAAGTAAGAGAGGTAAAACCGAGTCTTTTACAGACTCGAAAATCGGTATCGGGACAGACTCTTCAAGTAATCTAAGGTTTAATCTGCTTACTGATAAGAACACATCACCTCTTCATGCCGAAATTAATCTAAAAGAATGTGATTATATTCTGAAGGATTTAGGCAGCTCAAAAGGTACCTTTGTAAATAACAGGCTGATAAATGAAGTTGTTATTCATGATGGCGACCTTGTTGAGTTTGGTGATAATGGGCCAAGGGTACGTTTCAGAACAAAAATTGAGGAAGGAGATGTATGTAAACCGTTCAGAGAAATGCTGGCAGATTCTATGGATCTTGCAAGAGAGCCGCATAAAGGTAGAAAACTAATTACGGCGACATCTTTTCTCAAAAACTTACTGACTGAAGCCTTTACACAATCTTCATTCAAATTCAAATTTGTTACTCTCCTTATCTTCTTCCTCACAACTGTTGGAACCGGTACATTATTCTATACCATATACACCAGCCTGACAGAAACAACGAAAAGAGTGGAACTATTAGAATTTGAAAGCGCCATCGGCGAAAAGATAATCAAGGATTTTAGTAAAGGTATCTGCTTGATCCAATGTTCTTTTTCGTTAGTTGATGAAGTATCCGGTGAACCACTGAAAGCATGGAATAGTGGGCGTTTTTTGACTAATAATCTCACCGGAACAGGATTTATAATCAGCAATAGCGGTAAGGTACTAACAAATCGCCACGTCGTAGAGCCAGGGTGGAACCAAACGGCAAATTTCATTCCTACAGAACCAGGCTTAAAACCCAGGATTGAGGTCTTAAGAGCCTTTTTCCCGAACGTAAAAGATCCAGTTCTGCTTAAATTGGAAAAGATCTCTGAAGTGGCCGATGTTGCCTTGTTAAGTTTCGAACCTGAAGGTATGGATATTTCTGTACTTGAATTGGATTTGAGTGGTATGGATGCAATAGAAGGAGAACCAGTCGTTCTATTGGGTTATCCGGCCGGTATGAATGCTCTTTTCGCAAAGACTGATCCGGATATTGCAAAAGAAATATCAAAATTACCATTCTTAGAAGCCGCTCAAGAACTTTCAAACCACCACTTGATAAAACCTATATCAACCCAGGGACATATCAGCGATGTCTTAAACGAAAGGATAATCTACGACGCATTGACAACTGTTGGCGGTAGTGGAGGCCCGCTTTTTAATAATAAAGGCAAGGTAATTGCCATAAATTATGGTATTTTTCGCGGTTTCAGTGGTGCAAATTTTGGTGTCCCCATAAAGTATGCTATAGAGTTAATAGAAGATGAAAAACATTAATACGATTATATTTGATATGGATGGTGTGGTTGTGGACGGTATGCCCTACCACATCCAATCATGGAAAGAGGCATTGTCAACTATAGATATGTCTGTATCTGACCTGGAAATTTACCTGATGGAAGGCATGACAGGCAGGGAAACAATGGAAATATTTGTCAGTAAAAACAACAGGTCTCTTTCAGATGAAACTGCTGAAAAGGTGATTAAACTTAAACGCAAGATATTTAATGATATATTTACCGTAACATTAATGAAGGGTATTAAGGATTTTTTATTTGAATTAAAGGATCGCCAATACAACCTTGCACTGGTAACCGGTACTCGTTTAGAGGTTGTGAAAAAGGTTTTACAGGTGGGACTGAACGACATCTTTAAGGTTATCGTAACCGGTGAAAGTGTAATTAAGGGAAAGCCTGATCCCGAACCCTATGAAAAAGCCGTAGAAGAACTTGGTACCAGGAAAGAAGATTGCATAGTAATTGAAAATGCACCGGCGGGTATAACTTCTGCTAAGAATGCGGGTTTGACATGTTTTGCAGTACAAACCTCTCTTCCTGAAGAATATTTAAAAGATGCCGACAGGATTTTTCGAGACATTGATGACGTCTCTAAATTCTTATTAAAGTGATGAGCAAGGTAATAAACTTTTCTTTGTGTTTATTACGGTACTCATTGGAAGGTTTTATGAGGGCAGATTCTGTACTTTTTCCTTTAAGAGTCTTCCGGACTTGAATCGCACAACTCTTTTTGGAGGTACTTCTACAGTTGCACCTGTCTTAGGATTTCTTCCAATCTTAGCCCCTCTTTCAACTGTAGTGAGAATACCAAAGTCCCTGAACTCTAAACGGTTCCCTTTTACAAGTTCTTCCGTGCATAACTCCAGGAAAAGCTGGATTGTTTGTTTAGTAACTATTTGCGGGCTTTTTAATTTCTGGGAAATAGCCTCAGCTAATTCTCTCTTTGTTATTGTGGCCATATTCTATTTACTCCATAAACATTTACAATTCATAAAATCACGAGTATTATACACATAAGTTTAATTATGTCAATAGCTTTGAGAAAAAAGCCGCTTTTTTAACTGGATTTTTTTTGAAGAGTACATTTATATTAACTTTATAAAAGATAAGGTTTTTAAGGTTCTAGCATGAAATTCACCGAATTCGTACACAAGTATAATAAAACAAATAACTTCCCTTTCTATATAGTAGGCGGGAATGAGTATTTCTTAAAAAAACAGGCTTTAATGGAGATAAAAAAGCGGTTCTTTTCTGAAGGAGGAGTTGAACAGAGCTTGATCGAGTTTAATGGCAAAGATACCGATCGTAATCCTGCGGGCAACCTGACAGAAGACAATAATCTGAAAAACACCGGACCTTCCCCGGACAAACAGCGCCGAGGACATTCCACTTTGTTTAATGATGTCATTGATGAAGTCAAAACCACTCCCATGTTTGGAAAACACAAACTGATAATAGTTGAGAATGCTGATACATTTCTTGGCAAAAACCAGGATAAAGTTTTAAGCTATCTTAAGAATCCTTGTAGTGTAAATTGCTTGATCTTAGAAGTCTTATCCATAGACAAAAGGACAAAATTGGCAAAGGCCATGGACGGCAAACAAGGCATACTCATTGAATGTGACAAACTTTATGATAAACCTGCGCCCTGGGAAACGAAGAAACCGGAACATGATAGTGAACTGACAAGATGGATTGTTATGCACGCCAGAAATTTTGAAAAAATCATAAATCTAAAATCTGCCTTTTGTCTCCTGGAGAAGACAGGAAACGACCTGGCAATTATTAATAATCAGATAGACGCATTATCAGTTTATACTGGTGACAGGAATGAAATTACCGCAGATGATATTCAAAAGTTGTTAGGTGTCAGCCACAGGGAGAAGCTTTATAGTCTACTCGATGCAATTGGTATGAAGGACACTATCTCAGCAGTAAAAATGGCAGAAAATATCTTCGATGTTGGAATGGAAAATGAGCGCAAGAATATCACTTATGATGCAAAGTCAATTGCCATAACAATAGTAAGTTCATCACATAGAAGAATGAAAGATCTATGGAAGATTATACGAATACTGGATAAGGGTGGAAGCAAAAAAGAGATTTTAGAAAAACAATATGCTCCAAGGCCATTTGTTGACAAATTTATAAAACAGGCTCGGAATTTTAACGAAGAAGAAATGCCTGAGAAATGGAAGTATATGTTAGACGCAGATTTGTTATGTAAAACCAGTCGGCTATCACCAGCCCTCATAATAGAACAACTGATAACGAAGTTATGTATGTGGCCGAGAAATGAAATAAAAGGTACTAAATATTAAACGCTACATTTAAAAGTGTGTTTATGCGCTTTTGCGAAGCTTTCTTGGCATAAGCTGAGTTTTCCCGGTTACGACATCCGGCGTAACGACATAAACAGCACCTTTCCCCTCTGTTGGCAAATCAAACATAGCATCCAGCATAAAACCCTCAAATATCGAACGCAACGCCCTTGCCCCGGTCTTACGCTCAAGGGCATTTTTACTTATCTCCACCAGGGTGTCTTCTGGAAATTCTACAACCGCATTCTCCATCTCAAAGATCTTTTGATACTGTTTAACGATAGCATTCTTTGGCTCCTGCATAATCCTGATCAAGTCATCACGGCCAAGCGGCATCAGTGATGTAATCACATGAAGCCTGCCGATGAATTCGTGTATCATGCCATATTCTATCAGGTCGTTCATTTTAACTTCAGATAGAATTTCTCCCGTAGATTTATTGTCTGCAATATCACCCTTTGCGCCAAACCCTATTGCCTTTTTACCAATCCTCTTCTTTATTATATCCTCTATGCCGCTGAAGGTCCCGCCGCATATAAACAGAATATCCTTGGTATCCATTTGTATGTATTGCTGTTCCGGATGTTTTCTCCCTCCCTGCGGCGGCACATTGACTATAGACTGTTCAAACATTTTAAGCAGTGATTGCTGTACACCTTCACCTGAAACATCTCGTGTGATAGATGCATTTGGGCCTTTTCTGGCAATCTTGTCAACCTCATCTATATAGACAATTCCCTGCTGTGCACGAGTCACATTAAAATCGGCATCCCTCAGCAGCCTTAAAAGAACGTTTTCAACATCCTCGCCAACATAACCTGCTTCAGTAAAGGTAGTAGCATCCGCTATAGCAAATGGTACATCAAGAATATTCGCAAGAATTTTCGCCAGCAAAGTCTTCCCAGAACCCGTAGGGCCGACCATGAGGATATTGCTCTTTTCCAACTCTACATCATCATCGGTTACCTCTGAAGCTAACCTTTTATAATGGTTATGAACTGCCACGGCCAGAACTTTCTTTGCCATATCCTGCCCCACAATATATTCATCTAAACGTTCTTTAATATATACCGGGGTAGGCATTTTTCTCGTTAAATGTTTGCTGGTTTTTTCATTATCCTTCTGTATAAGCGTGTAGCAGGCCTCAACACATTCATTACAAATGTATACGTTGCGGTCTCCCTGTATTAACCTTTTAACAACATTATAATTTCTGCCACAAAATGAACACGACATAGCCTTACCTTTTTTATCCCTGGTTTTCTTGTCCATTTCTATACCTCGTTTAATATGACTTTCAAATATAATGATAAATAAACCGGCTAATATGCTAGCAAAAAGCTCTCCAAAAATCCAGCTTTTTTAAGTTATCCTTGTAAATTATTGTATACCGGCATTCCCGCCAGAGAGGAATGGAGTACCCGGCTATTGACTTTCGCCTACAATAACCCTGGTATTATTAATAAGCTTTTCAGCTCTCTCCTGTAATTCTATAGCGAATTGATCTCCTTCTCCTATGGCATTCTCAACCTGTTCAAGAATATCATAGTAAAGATTCCATGCAGTTTTCTCTCTTTCATACCTTTCCTTAAGTCCCTCCGCATCACCCATGGACACCTCCTGGATGCCGGCACGCAGCCTTCTGGATCCTGTCTCTACAAGCTCAAAACCTTTATATTCATTCTCTTCTTCTTTTGTGGCAAATAAATCAGCAGCCTTAAGTGCAAGGCGGAGGTAGGCAAGATTTAAAGGAATTTGGCTGACAAAACTTCCCGTGAAAGGATTAATTATATTTTTGATCTCCCCTATTTCCCAGGGAAGAATTCCGGCATAATAAGAAAAAAATAATATCCTCTCGTAGTCACCTACTGCTTTACCCATGGCAGCAGCCTTTATAGCTTCTCCGGCAAAAGCTTGTTTGTCGTGTCTCATAAAAAAGCCATCTTTATGCAAATATCTAAGTGCAGGTTCTTTGTCTGTGGGAAACAGGGTAGAAAAAATATAAGCCTGGTCTTCTGCCCTTCCAATGAACACAGGCGTAAATGGACGATACTTTCTCAGGGCTTCAATTAATATCCCATTTGTCCCTCCAGTTACGTGTATCCTTGATATGCAAGAGCTACTGCCATCGATACCATGTTTATTGTACCTTGTCATCATTTCAGAAACTGTAGACAGTGCCTGAGGTATCTTACTGCAGAAGACACTATCTTCACCCTTGAAGGGTGGAGATGGGAATATTACATCCGGGATAAAAAGTGATGCACCTATATCATTTTCATTTACCAAAGCACCTGCAATCATTCCCAGATAAACAGGATTCCCATTAGAGTCGGTACCTTCAGCACCCCAAAGTGGAGACATCAGGTGCTGAAAAGCAGTCTTTCCGGTTTCATCAAATAATTTCTCCTGTGGGAAAACCTGGTCAAGATCAATCTTGAATGTCGCCTTCTTACAAGGATCTATAAATACCTGCCAGAAAGCGGATATAGCTTTTAGAAAACTATAGTGTCTTCCGTATTTACCATTGACTCCCACTACCTCCCTCAAAAGAGCGGAGGGGTTGTCTATATTATTAAGATACTTCCTTGCTGCCGGCACAAGAATCTCATGTATTAGTTTACTTGTTTCCACCTCTGTAAAAAGATACACTTTGAGTCCGGGTAAATCATGGGCCTTTTCCAATTCGTATTCAATATACTCCTTCACAATACCCTGTAGCCCCTCGTGTGTAACAGAAGCCGACAATACACACGTTAACTCCTCATCCTCCGCTGCATTCTTTAATTTCTTCTCATAGAGAAGTGCTTCGGACAGATGGTGAAGGCCATAAAGTATTTCGTTCTTATCAGGTTCGACCCCTATCTGTATTGGATGATCATACCAGAATACCTGATCCTCAT
>Ga0187833_10000770_pt1 | contig 37349 bp, 35 predicted proteins | sample ETNtaG_37_FD_167968 | JGI IMG/M metagenome (GOLD analysis project Ga0187833, IMG submission 167968) | Marine microbial and viral communities from oxygen minimum zone, Eastern Pacific Ocean - ETNP2014_SV_400_PacBio MetaG (Illumina Assembly) | ecosystem: Environmental > Aquatic > Marine > Hypoxic...
ATCAACATTATCAATGTTGTTGCAGTTGTTATTGGACTAAACTCATCCCGATCTGTGATGGTTAATTGAATTCCACTGCAAGATTGACCGTCGTATTGGGGAATGCGTGTGTAATAGATGGATCCAGTGGGACGATAAACTACTGCTTTTAATTCAACACCCTTCAACTTCTGATCATTGAGTTTCTGTAACAGAAATGACGTGGCCAGCCAGGGTGAACCAACAACCATATAAGGTGTCTCCGTTCCAAAACCAATATTCATATTGGTTCCCCGGAAAAGGTCCATCCCAACATAGGCTAGCAAACTCTCTTCGTTTCGAAGAAATGGTGTTGGATGACGCCAAGTAATATTCGTCTCATTATACCACATTTCACGATTCCAATTTGACATAGGCACCACAGTAAGATCAACTCGTTTAAGATCTTTAATCCATCCCATTTCATTAATCATAATGGATGCTTCACCCAAGGTGAGACCATGACGAATTGGAAAAAGGTGGTAAGATTCATAAGATTGGAATTCTGTTCGCGGTATGGGTCCATCCACTATATCACCCCGTAAAGGATTTGGACGATCCAAAACCATCACCGGTATTCGCCGCTCTGATGCAGATTCTAATAATTTTGACATGGTGGCAATCATTGTACTATACCGTGAACCTGTATCTTGAAAATCAATCAAAACTAGATCCACCTTATCCATGACCCAATGCGGTGGATGAACATATTTATTAAACATATCAATAATAGGTGCACCATGGACAGGATCAATTTGCTCTCGCCCAACCAATGTTGCCCGGCTATCGTCAATGCCCCAGATCCCATGCTCAGGTGCTAATAAGGCAGAAACCTTTACATCTGGTGCATTCTTCAAAAGATCCAGAATATGGTCACCATTTCTATTTACTGCAGTTTGATTGGTAAAAATGGCAATGGATTTCCCTGCTAATGGTTTAAAATCCATTTGTTCAAGTATATCTAATCCCGTATAAACCTGATCGAAAAACGATAGGTCCGGAATCTCCAATAAAGTGGAATATTTATATGAATGATGGGAAGAGTCCTGTCCAAAAGAAATTGTACAGACAAGAAATAATAAAAGTTTGTGCCGGAATCGCTTCATATTCTTATTTTAAAATTAGTCGGAAAGGATGGGAATCTAAATAAGAAACTAAAAATTTAATTCAAAGGGTTGATTTTAATATTTAATATCACCACATTCCTTATATCTATGAGCGACTCAAATAATAATAATAATACCGGCGGCTTCGCCAAAACGACCGATTTCAAATGGCTTGGAATTGGTCTTTTAGTTTTTATCCTGATTGCTTTTATCATGCCAACCCCAGAATCCATGATCCAAAAAGCCCAGAATCTGTTTGGAGATGACGCATCTGTGGATGTCTCCATGAAAGCAAATCATATTCAACTCACGATGGCATTACTTGCTACCTGTGTGGTTTTCTTTGCAACGGAAGCGGTTCCAATGCCTGCAGTGGCACTTCTTATTGGATTGGTGCAACTCTTTTTTGGGATTACAGCCCCAAAAATGATTGCAGTGACTTATGCTCACGATGCAGTTTGGTTTATTGCCGGTTCTTTGGCTTTAGGTGCTACATTAGTGAAATATGGTCTCGATAAGCGAGTCGGTATGTTGGTTGTAAACCTGGCTGGTACCAAAACCCGAATGATTGTAATCGGCATTCTTCTCGGAACAGCGATTCCCACAGCATTTGTGGGCGAACATGCGGTTGCAGCCATGTATGTTCCCATTGCCATGGCACTATATACATTAACAAATAAATCTATTCCCGCTCCTCGGCTTGGGACCTTACTCATGATTACCATTGCTGTAGGCTGCATGATTGGTGGCCCTATGAGTCCAACTGGCGGTGCACGGAATGCACTCATGATTGGTTTTCTCAGCAATATGGACATTGATGTTTCTTTCATGCAATGGGTTATGATGGGTGTTGCTTATACAATTGTCATGTCTGCAGTAATGGCATTTCTCCTTCCACTCCTTTTTAAGCCAGAAGTAGATGATTTAAGTGAAGCTGTCGATTTCTTAAAGAAAGATCTAGAAAAACATGGTGCAATGACCGGCAAACAAAAATTAGTTGCTCTCATTATGGCATTGGTAGTTTTTCTATGGATAACAGATAAATCGTTGGTGGCAGGTTTGTTGGGGTTTTCTCTTGGATTAGGCGGGATTGCCATATCCGGTGCAGTTCTTTATATGCTTTGTGGCCTCACATCCTGGAAAGATTATGAAGATAAGGTTAGCTGGGGCGTAATTGTCCTTTATGCCGGTTGTATCAGCTTGGGAACAGTTTTTAAAGTCACAGGTGCATCCAGCTGGTTTGCTGATCAAATTATGAATATGGTGGCACCATTAGGCCTTAACTCTGGTGTTGGGCTTGTTATACTCATGTGCGGTATTGGAGCAGTTCTTACAAATCTCATGAGTGCCGGTGCAACCGTAGCTGTTATTGGTCCTGTTGTATTGGACATGGCAGTTGCTTCTAACACAAACCCTGTTCTTGTTGGTGTTGGCCTTGCCATTGCAACATCAATGGCCTATTGGTTAGTAATTGGCACGCCTGCCAGTTCCATTGTCTATGCCAGCGGACAATTAGAATCCAAAGACTTTATTCGAATGGCAACCATCGGTTGGCCTATAGCACTAGTGACTTTATCCGTGATTATTGTTATATACTGGGTTGGCGTATTGGGAATAGATCCTGCAGGGACGGGATTCTAAAAGGAGCTTTAAAATGGATATTGCAATCATTGTTGTTCTAATTGGATTATTGGTCTACGGATTAACTGAAAAAAGAGATAAAAAACATGGCAAACTTGAGACAGACCTTGCGAAAAATAAAGCGCTGAAAGAAGAAGACGCCAATGCAGATATTGTTTCATATGGACAAGTTCAGGAAAGGAAAGGTCAACTCAATGAGTTGATTGATACCAATCTTGGAGAACATCCTGAACAATCTGCACAGCTGAAAGATATTATCGAAGATTGGGCAAATCTCAAGATAGAATCATTTGAGAATCGCCGCTCCTGGGTTCGGAGTCCCGGACAAAAGAAAACAGATGATTAGGTAATCAGTTATTGATTACAATTCTTTCTGTTCGTCCGTGAATTGCTGTAAGTAACACATAGGTTGTTGTGTTAATCTCCCTCGCAATAGTTTCCACCGCTATTTCATTACCATCCTTTTTTCCAAAAAATAAAACTTCTTCACCTTCGTTTGGCTTTACATCACCAAAATCAACCATGAATTGATCCATACAAACCCTGCCAGCTATTTTATAAGTCTGACCTTTATATCCCACAAATCCTTTTTCATACCAAGGCCTTGGAAAACCGTCAGCAAACCCGGCTTGCACCACAGCGATATTTGTTTCTTTTTCTGTGGTGAATACACCACCATAACTCACCTGTGTTCCAGCCGGAACCTTTCGAACATTCACAATAGGGGCACAAAAACTCATAACGGGCTCAACACTAATATCCATGGGAACTTCATCCGAAGGCAACACACCGTACAGGAGCATTCCAACTCGAATCATATTGAAATATGCATTTGGTAGATTTAGGATTGCACCACTATTGGAACAATGAACATATTTGAAATTAATTCCTGTATTTTTACCTTTTTCAACAATTGCATTAAATTGTTCCAGTTGGAATTCTGCATATGAAAGATCACCTTCATCTGCCGTTGCAAAATGAGAATAAATTCCTTCCGGATTCAAATGATTATTAACAATAAAAGTAAACACTGTATGGGCTTCCGCCACATCAAATCCTAATCGTGTCATTCCTGTATCAAACTTTAGATGAAATGTTGGGCAAGTTCCTGTTTTAATATGGAAATCTGACAATGCTTTTAAATCTGTCATTGTACATACATTCAAGGTAAAGTTTAATTCACTTGCCTTTGAAATTAATTTGGGTTGGATCCGAGAAAAAATAAGTATTTCATTATCAATTCCATTATCGCGGAGTTCAATGGCTTCTTCAAATGCAAAAACTGCAAAAATAATTCCCGATTCTTTCGAGAGAACTTTAGATATTTCTAAAGCACCATGACCATAACCATTAGCCTTTACCACGCACACTAGTTTTCTGTCTCCTATATGACGACGAATATTCCATAGGTTTTGCTTGAGCCTGTCCGTATGTATGTATGATTTTGGGCCAATGGAAGTCATAACTGGAATTCTGCAAGGAGTGCTTTCTTTAATTCATCAAATGAATCAAAAGTTTCAGTTGAACAGGATGAGATCCATCCGCTTAATTTTTCTTTCGGAAGTTTATTTACTAAAAATATTGGTCTATCCACCCAATAGGCCATGGTGACCTCACCATGTGTCCCACCGCCGTATAATATACTTTCATCCCAAAGGACAATTAAATAGTCCACTTTACCGATGACTGCACGAAGATCTTGATTAATAAGTAATCGAATGAATTCCTTATATTTTCCATGATTGGTCGTTTTCCAGTCTTGATATTCTTCCGCACCATGAGCTAGAACTAATTTTTTCGATTCATGTACTGGATCAATCGTGTCATGCCCAAGGTTTCCCTTTAACCAATTTGTCATGTCACTACGCCAATCCGCACCTTCATTTTGAGCATTTTCCATACCGCCAGATAAATAAGCAATCAATGGCGTAACTTCCATTTTAGAATTTTAGTATTAGCAATCACCCAAAATAAAACTAAAACCAAAGGATAAACTAGCATTTGCCAATAAATGATTTTGGTATTTATAAACAATTGAAATACCTGGAACGGGATAGAAATGGGTTGCCATTTTAAAAATACGTCGATCACCGTTGGGAAAAAACCAAATTCAATAATAAAACCATTTCCGAATAAAATAAAAATAAACGTGATGAAAGTAATCATAGAAAATGTTGTGACTGTATTAATAAGTAATCCTATACTGATTAAAAAATTTCCAAGGAGCAATAAGTACAATGAAAGACAAACTATCATGAAAAGTGTTTCAATCACAGATAATGGAAAGGAAGATATTGCTGAAAAAATACCTATTGAGATTATACCAAGAATTATGGCCTCAATTCCTGAAACGATGAGGTATCCAAAAATCACCATGCGTTTTCGGTAAGGAGCGAGTACCACATGGGCGAGGACTTTACGATGAACCCTAAGGTCAAAGAAATCTCGGTAAATAAGAGGAAACAATCCCATAGATGAAATGATAAAAATGAAACCGGGAATGACCCAAAGTTCGAAAGGCATGCCCGACAAACTATTCTTCATGATATTATTCAATGAAAGGCCTACCAATACATAAAGTATAACAGGCAGAGTAAGTAATAATAGTAAACTCGGAACCAAGCGGTTTTTCCACGACCAGACTCGCCGCATGATCAATGCGTAAATCAATCCAATCCTCGTCCGGCAAATTCGGAATCCAGTAAATCCCATAGGCCTAATTTCTTTACATTCAAGTCAATCATTAGTTCGTCAGATGCTGTACGTATCACATCAAAGAATACATTACGAGTTCGTCCATAAAAGTGAAAAATATTATCTAATCGATTTGGAGAGACAACCGTCGCCACATTAGCCAATTTCTTATATAATGCTTTGGATAAATTTTCAAATTCTATCTGAAACTGATGATAGTCTAAGGTACTTTCCAATAATTTATCTAAATGTCCATCCATGAGAATTTGCCCTTCATGAAAAACCAGAATTCGATCATGTGCTTGTTCGATCTCAACCAACGCATTGCTCACATAAACAATTGTTTTATTTCCTTTCAATTCTTTCAGTAGATCCCATGTCAGACGAATAGATTCTGCATCCATATAACCCGTTGGCTCATCCATGATTAAAACATCTGGATCATGAACTAATTCTCGAACTAACATCGTTTTTTTCTGAGTGCCATGAGATACATTCATAGCCAATTCATTTAAATATTGCGTGAGGTTCAGGGCATCTGCATAACGAAAAATACGAGCAGATGCAGTGGATTTACTTACTTTATACAAATTAGAAGTGAATCGTATATTTTGTTCAAGGGTTAACCATGGATCCAAGTCATTTTCATGAGGCACATATCCAATGAGTTTACGAGTTTCCTGACGGCGCTTATCCATATCCAAACCATGAATGAAAACTTGACCATAATTAGGGTTCTCAAAGCCAGATAAGAGTTTCAACAATGTTGTTTTCCCTGAATCATTTACGCCAACAATGGCAACAAGACTCCCTCGCTCTACACCAAAATTAAGTCCAGCAAGGATTGTTTTATCCCCTACCAGTTTTCCAACTTTTTTTAGTGTTATACTTGCTTCCATTTTATTTATCTACTGCTCTATCTAATCTTAATTCATAATCCATCTAGTGTGCTTCAAACCAATTTTGGCCAATCCCATAATCCACAACCAGTGGTACAGATAACTTCATAGCATTTTCCATTTTATCCACAACCAATTTTATTAATAATTCTTCTTCAGATTCCGGAAATTCGAATAATAATTCATCATGAATTTGAAGAACCATTTTTGACTTCATTTTTTGTGCTACTATTTCATTATGAATGGAACACATGGCCAGTTTGATCATTTCCGCTGCCGAACCTTGAATTGGCATATTTATGGCCATCCTTTCTGCAGCTTGTCGTTTAAGACCGTTATCAGAATTTGCATCCCAAACAGGACGACGACGGCCTAACATTGTTTCCACAAATTTATCATTTCGGGCTTTTTCCAAAGTGGAATCTATATAATTCCTAATACCTGAATATTGATCAAAATATGAATCTATTATAGCAACCGCTTCAATTCTTGGAATCCCCAATTCCTGGCTCATTCGAAAGGGGCCTGCCCCATACATAATACCAAAGTTTACAATCTTAGCCGTTCGGCGCATTTCCGGTAGAACTGAATCTAATGGGACATTAAAAACATGGCTTGCTGTTCGTGAGTGTATATCTTCCCCATTCTGAAAAGCTTGAATCAAACCTTTATCCTGACTTAAATGTGCCATCACTCGAAGTTCTACTTGGGAATAATCTGCAGAAAATATTTTCCAACCAGACGTTTTTGCTCTAAATGCTTTCCGAATTTCCCGACCCTCTTCTTTTCTGATTGGAATATTTTGGAAATTTGGGTTTGTACTCGATAACCGTCCCGTTGCTGCTATGGTTTGGTTAAATGTTGAATGAATCCTTCCTGTTTCATCATTCACTAATTCTGGTAGTGCATCCACATAAGTGTTTTTTAGTTTATTGTATTTCCGGTATTCTAAGATATGTCTTGGCAATTCATGCTGATTTTTTAATTGTTGTAAAACTAATTCTGCTGTACTTCGTTTTTTGATCTGAGGTAATTCCAAAATATCAAAAAGAATATTCGCCAACTGCTGGGTAGAATTAATATTGAATTCTGTTCCTGCTAACCGATGAATATCGGATATAAGTGCATCCAATTTTTTTCCTAAATCATCAGACATCTCCTTTAAAAAGTCCAGATCCACAAATGTACCTTCGTATTCCATTTCAAGAAGAATAGGAATCAAGGGTACTTCAATAGTGGAAAAGAACTCATAGAGTTCTGCTTCTTTCAATCTGGTTTTAAATAATTCAGTGAGCTGAAAAACAATATCTGCATCCTCTATTGAAGAAAATGCTGCTTTTTCTAGGAGTACCTGATCTATTGTGATCTGATTTTTCCCCTTCCCAACCAACTCTTCAATTGGCACCATTTCATAATTGAGATGTTCTAGACTCAAGGTGTCTAACTTTAATGACCGGGCAGTTGGATTCAGTAAATGAGCGGCAATCATAGTGTCAAATTCAATCCCTTTTACCGTTACACCACATCGCTTGAGAATCAATGAATCATATTTGATATTTTGTCCAGTCTTATAGATTGAGTCATCTTCAAGGATAGGTTTCAATTTTTCCAGGACAATTTTAAGGTCATTTTCTCCGAAATTATTTTTTTCCTTCTCCAAATATTGAATTGGTACATACCAGCCGGAATCAGCTTTATTTGAAAAACTCAATCCAATAATATCTGCCTTCATAACGTGAATAGATGTTGTTTCAAGAGCAAAGGAAAACCATTTAGATATTTTCAAAGATTTTACAAGGTCGTTTATACTCTTTTCAGTCAGGATTGTATTATAATTCTTCTCTACATTATCCTTTTTTATCTTCACTTCAACATTGGATTCAGCGACCAATTGTTTTAAGAGGGCATGAAATTCCAATTCAGTGAATTTGTCAGCACATGCATCGATATTTATATCCCGTTTCTCTAATTCACCCACGCTACAGGATAGTTCCACATCAGTGAGAATTGTAACCAGTTCTTTACTTAATATGGCATTTTCAACACCATCTTTTAAACCATTGTGAGCTCGTTTATTGGTGACTTTATCTGCATTCTCTAATGCGCCTTCTAATGATCCATAGGATTTGATTAGTTTTACTGCTGTTTTTTCTCCCACCCCTGCCACACCGGGCACATTATCAGAACTGTCGCCCATGAGTCCCAAAAGATCGATGATCTTATTGGGTGGCACGCCCCATTTCTCTTCTACCTTAGCAGAATTATATATAATGGGATGAGGTGTTTTCCGAGTTCCCGGTGCAAACATAAAAATATGGTCATTCATGAGTTGCATAAAGTCTTTATCACCGCTCACAATATAGGTATCTAACCCTTCTTTTTCTGCCTGGACTGCCAATGTACCGATAATATCATCTGCTTCCACACCTGGCTTTTTCAAAACGGGTAGATTCATGGCTTCCAACATTTCCCAAAGATGGGGCAATTGAAGTTGCATTTCATCAGGCATGGGTGAACGATTTGCTTTGTACTCCTTGTACATATCATGGCGAAAGGTTTTTGCTTTGGAATCAAAGGCACAGGCAATATAATCAGGATTTTCAGATTTGATTAGTTTCAGCACTTGATTTGCAAAGCCAAAGAGTGCGCTGGTATGAAGTCCATAACTGGTAATGAGTGGATTTCTAATCAACGCAAAATGGGCTCGATAAAGAAGTGCATATCCATCCAGTATAAAAAAGCGTTTCCTGTTTGTTTTATTGGAAGACATAAGCAAAAAAATTACGGTACTCTTCTCTCCTGTACCACTCACATTTTATATAAAAAAAAGCCCCGTCCTTCAACAAACTCAGGATTAGGGGCTTTTTAATAATCAGATAGAATCTGACGTGGGTTACATCATGCCACCCATGCCACCCATACCACCCATACCAGGATCTGGCATTGGAGGCATTTTATCTTCTTCTGGTATATCTGTTATTGCGGCTTCGGTTGTCAGAATCATCCCAGCAATGGAAGAAGCATTTTCAACAGCAACACGTGCTACTTTTGCAGGATCGATGATACCAGCTTCGAACATATTTACATATTCGTCGCATCGAGCATCATACCCATAATCGGCTTTCCCTTTGCGGACTGCCTGTACAACAATGGATGCTTCTACACCTGCATTTGAACAGATCTGACGAATCGGAGCTTCCAAAGCACGGCGCATAATATCCACACCCACTTGTTGTTCTTCATCAACTTTCACGCTATCCAAAGCAGAAACAGAACGAAGCAGTACCACACCACCACCGGGAACAATTCCTTCTTCCACAGCGGCACGTGTTGCATGGAGTGCATCTTCCACACGTGCTTTCTTTTCTTTCATTTCTACTTCCGTTGCAGCACCAACATTGATTACTGCAACACCACCAGATAATTTTGCGAGGCGTTCTTGCAGTTTTTCACTATCATAGTCTGATGTTGTTTTATCAATCTGAACTTTGATCTCTTTGATCCGTGCTTTAATGGCATCTGCAGAACCACCGCCATCAACGATGGTTGAATTATCTTTGTCAGATACAACACGTTTTGCTGTTCCTAAGTAATCGATATTTGCATTTTCCAGTTTATAGCCGGCATCTTCAGAGATAACGGTTGCGCCAGTTAATACAGCGATGTCTTCCAGCATGGCTTTACGACGGTCACCAAAACCAGGTGCTTTCACAGCCAATACTTTGAAAGTACCGCGGAGTTTGTTTACCACTAGTGTTGCCAACGCTTCACCTTCAATATCTTCAGCAATGATAACAACGGGTTTACCGGTTTGAACCACTTTTTCCAATAAAGGAAGTAGATCTTTCATATTGGAGATCTTTTTATCGTGGATTAGGATATATGGATCTTCCATTTCCGCATCCATAGATTCAGAATTGGTAACGAAATATGGAGAAAGATATCCACGGTCGAATTGCATTCCTTCAACAAATTCAAGGAATGTTTCGGCTGTTTTGGATTCTTCAACAGTAATTACACCATCTTTTCCAACTTTTTCCATAGCTTCGGCGATCTTATCACCAATCTCTTTATCATCATTTGCAGAAATGGTAGCAACTTGAGCGATCTGCTGCGCATCCGGCAAGTCTTTAGACTGACCTTTGATGGCTTCCACAATCGCATCACGTGCAGCATCGATGCCACGTTTGATGGACATGGGATTTGCACCGGCGGTTACATTTTTAATCCCTTCGGTAATGATGGATTGAGCTAAAACAGTCGCAGTTGTTGTTCCGTCACCCGCAACATCGGATGTTTTGGAAGCAACTTCGCGAACCATTTGTGCACCTATGTTCTCGAGTTTATCTTCAAGCTCGATTTCTTTTGCAACGGTTACACCATCTTTAGTGATTGTGGGTGCACCGAATTTTTTCTCGATAACGACATTCCGTCCTTTAGGTCCAAGCGTGATCTTGACCGCATTGGCCAATTTATCCACACCGGTTCTTAAAGAATTACGAGCGTCGAGAGAATATGCAATGTCTTTTGCCATTTTTATTATCTCCTTACAATACGGCTAAAATGTCGCTTTCGCGCATGATTACATAATCCGTGCCTTCAAGAGTAATCTCAGTCCCGGAATATTTTCCATATAGAACTTTGTCTCCTGCTTTCACGGTCATATCTACAATTGTGCCAGCATCACTGGCTTTACCTGGTCCAACAACAACAACAGTTCCCTGTTGTGGTTTTTCCTGGGCAGTATCAGGAAGAATGATTCCTCCCGATGATTTTTCTTCAGCTGCATCAGGATCCACAACAACGCGGTCTGATAATGGCTTTAGTTTTAAACCCATTTCATAAACTCCTTTATGTGTTTATCTTTATTTAATTAAAATATTTCTTAAAAGTGGCGGCGAATGTACCATGTAATATGTTTTATTTTCAACAATTAAGATAATATCTCAAACTTCATATAATGTATACAAAGAATGTACCAGAGTGACTTATAATTCATTTTGTGAGAGCATGGTAAATAATAACGCCAATATGGCATATAGCAAAATTATTTCCCTGTTGAACCAAACCCGCCCGTTCCTCGTGGTGTTTCTGTCAATTCGTCTACTAACTGAAATTGGATGGGACTTCCATCCATAGCAACTAATTGAAAAAGGCGTTGCCTTTCTTCCACTGTATATGGTTCCAATTTAATATTATCCACAGCAGCCATGATTTCACCCCTATAACCCGCATCGATGAGCCCAATAGAATTGCATAGCCGTAGTGGCGTTTTAGCAATACTTGATCGCGGCATTAATAAATATGGTTTATTTTCCATATTTTCGCAGGCAATACCCAAATGAATTAGGGTAGTCTCCCCAACTTCAATTGTTTGTTCCTCGACTACGAAGAGATCGATCCCCGCATCGCCATCGTGAAAATGGCCGTGATTCTCGTAAAATGATCTGACAGAATTATTAAATGGTTTAATTTTTAAATGCATATTTTTTTTGTTTATTGGTTAAATGGTTTATTTGGTCATTGGTAGAATAAAAAATGATAGTGCAATCACTCTATCGTTCAATCTTTTTCGATTAAGGATTTTAGTTTTTTAATATGCAGTGGAGTTGAGCCGCAGCAAACCCCGATTACATTAGGATCTTTTATCAAAATAGACTTCATTCCAGTATTGAAATTAGATTCGTCAATAATGTCAAAATAATCATTTTTGAAATCAGTTATGCCAAGATTTGGATAACTGCCCCAATTCCCTTTCCAATCGTTTTGAAAATGGTCTATGCACCTCAAGGTTGTATCTAACTGATTGCAATTATTCAGCAAAAAGTCCACTTCAAAACCATTAATTAGTGAGATAACATCTTCAATTGGCGTCCCATCTAGAATATAATCGCCGTTTTTCATAATGAGACTTAACCCCACATCATAATCAAAATATCTGGCAGTTTCTAAGGCAATAGTGATCTCATGGATATTCCCCATAGTTTCAAATAAAATAAAATTCAAACCTGCATCAGCCATCCATTCTGTGGTTTCGCCATAACTATCTTCAGCAGCAGCATTTCCTGGAAATTTCTCCGGTGAATAACAATCTTCAAGCGTTGTAATAGAGCCAGCAACTTTTACTGATTCGCCCGATGTACTTTGTGCACATTCAACCGCTTTATATAAACTATCCTTTGCCCGTTCTCTTGCTCTCACTGATGTATATCCTGCTTTTCGATAGGTCCAGGTTGTAGTCCGGAACGTATTAGTTGTAATGATATCCGCACCCGATTTTATATAATCTGAATGGATCCCTTTAACAATTTCAGGATGGGTTAAATTGGCATCCGCCGACCAGATCGGTAAGGGAAGATTAATGCCACGATTAATCAATTCGGTTCCCATAGCACCATCAAGAAGTAATGGTTTTTTCATCAATCCTTTTTCAAGGCTGGAATAAAATAATACAAGGCAATGCTTATGCTGATAATACCAATTCCGACCATAGACTCAAATGTGGATTCTTTTAATGAATAGTACAATATCCAGCAATTGATAATAAGGTAGACCATGGGCGTAAATGGATAAGCCCAGACTTTATAAGGACGATCAAGATCAGGTTCATTGACTCGCAAGATAAACAGAGATATCACTGTCAATGTTGTTATAATAATAAGAGAAATACCAGCATACATCAGTACCTGTTCAAAGGATGATGTGAGAATAAAGAGAAATGATATACCCAATTGAACCCAAAAAGCATTCAATGGAATGTTATTCGAATTCTTTTCTTTTAAAAATCCGATTAACGCATAATCTTCTCCCATGACTTGCATGATTCTTGGACCAATGTAAATATAACTACTGACGGTAGATAAAAGTAAAATAGAAATGCCGAGTCCAATGATCTTTGCTCCCATTTCACCAAATATTCGAATACCTGAAATGTAGCCCACTTCCACTTGCCCCACTATAGCATCCGTAGGAGTAGAATACAAAAACACATAATTCAATAAAACATAAAGCACCATGACAAAGGCGGTTCCCATTAGCATGGATCGCGAAATATTCTGTTTTGGATTATGAATCTCTCCCGCAACATAAACTGCTGAATTCCATCCCGTGTAAGCATAGGATACCCAAACCAAACTCACAGCAAAGCCGGAACTCAACATCACTGCTCCATCTCCAAGTTTTGGCCAGATAGAAATGGGTTGGGGTGCATCCATAAATAATCCAAATGCAATGAAGATCAAGATCAATCCAATTTTTATTGCAGTAGAGCCATCCTGAAATTTTATTCCCCATTTTACACTCATCATATGGAGTCCATGAAAACCTAAAATGACAATTGCAGCGATTACTATTTGATCCAATCCCTGGGTGACAGCAGACAAATAACTTCCCAAAGCCATGGCTGCCAATACTGCAGGTGCGGTGAATCCTACGGTGGCTGAGGCTATTCCTGCTGCAAAACCAATGGAGGGATGGATGATGCGGCTTAATAAATGGTATTCGCCACCGGAACGTGGCAATGCTGTTCCCAATTCGCTATATACCAATGAGCCACACAATGCCACAATGCCACCAACAATCCAGAGCATCATTAGGGGAAAAACGGATTGAATATCTACCAGTTGATAACCGAGACTAGTAAATACACCCGTGCCTATCATGGAAGCGATAACAAAAGAAGATGCCGTCCAAACAGAGAGATGTCTTCCAGTTTCAGGTTTTGCCAAGGATCAGTAGCGAAAAAGATTGAATGCGAGCAGTAACCATCCACAGATGAAACATAGTCCGCCGATGGGCGTGATTGCTCCAAGCCATCTTATGTTGGTTAAAACCAACAAATAAAGACTTCCAGAAAAAATGACGATACCAACGGTGATGAGAGTAGCAGGCAATTGAATGATTTCTTTGGAAACCTGGAAACCAATCGCACCAATTATTAATAATCCAAGTGCATGGTACAAATGATATCGAACACCGGTCTCAAAAATGGCAAGATCTTCTTGCGAGACTTTAGATTTTAAAGCATGGGCACCGAATGCGCCTAGTAAGACGGCTAATCCAGCCAGGGATGCCCCAACAATCAGCCAGGTTTTCATCTATGGTTCGGAACGCTGGATCACAGTCCGCATGGGGAATGGGATCTCGATACCTTCCTCATTGAAGCGTTTATGTAGTTTTTTCACAAACGCATGAATAATGGGGTTCTGATCACCGTATTTATTCCCACGGAAATAAACCATGAAATCAATGCTAGATTGTCCAAATCCTCTAAACTTAAATGACGGTGTTGATTGTTTATTCATTTCATCCATATATTGATGGAGATCGTTGGCTACTTCCATCACCACGCGTTCAACCACATCCAAATCAGAATCATATCCAACTCCCACAGGGATCTTCACAGAAAAGCTGGGATCACCACTGTCATAATTCTTGATGATGGCATTGGACAATTTCGTATTAGGAATATGAATTATATTGTTTGTCCGCTCAAGCATTTTCGTATTCCGCCAGGTAATATTTTGTATATATCCCATTTCACCAGAATCCAAACTAACAAAATCGCCCGGTTGAACTTTTTTACTCAATAAAATATGGAGACCGGCAAATACATCAGTAAGTGTATCCTTGAGTGCAAGAGAAACAGCCAGACCACCAATGCCCAAAGCCGTGAGCATCGGCGCAATAGAAATGTTTAAAGCATCCAAAATAACGAGAAGACCGATACTATAAACCGTGATCCACACAAAATTGGTAAACATAGTTGTTGACGGGAATCCACCTCCTTGTTTCTTCGACCAGAGATCAAGTAAACCAACAATTAATTTTGCGGCTGCGTGTGTGATAGATGCCACCAAGATAATGATCAGGAAGTTGGAAACATACAGTCCAAAAGGTTCAGCAATTTCAACATCACGGAGCGCCAGGGATAATGCAGCCCAGAAAAACCAGAGAACGATCTGTGATTCAACTGCATGCAGAATTATGTCGTCCCCTTCCCATTCAGACGTTAATGCTGCTTTTTTAAGGCGAGTGTGGATAACCTGTTTAAATATCATTCCCAACACTATACCTATAAAAACGATGATAGCAGGTATAAACCAAGTATTCATTAGCTGATTCGACTGGATTAATTCAAAAATATTATTCATTTTAATCAAACTTCACAGAAACTAGCTGTGAAATTCCCTTTTTCTCCTGAGTTACACCATACATGTAGTCGGCAATTTCCATTGTTAGTTTATTATGAGTTACAATAATGAATTGGGTTTCATCACAAAATTTCGAAAGAACCCGAGTGAATTTATGAATATTCACATCATCTAATGGTGCATCTACCTCATCCAAAATACAATACGGGCTTGGTTTAACCTGGTATATCGCAAAAAGAAGTGAAATCGCTGTTAATGCTTTTTCTCCGCTGGATAACAATCGTAAGGTTGTATTTCGTTTGCCAGGCGGTTGGGCTTCGATTCCAATATCTGCTTCAAGTGGGTCCGGATCTCCAACTAATTTTAACGAAGCAGCACCTCCTTCGAAAAATAATTGAAATAATTTTTCAAAATTTGTCTTTATCATATCAAAAGTTTCCTGAAATCTTTTTCGAGCCACTTTATCAATTTTACGAATAGTTTCTCGAAGATTTTCTTCAGATTCAATTAGATCGTCTCTTTGGGTCAACAATATTTCAAGTCGTTCATTTTCTTCATCATGTTCATCCTGAACAGCCATATTCACTGGACCAATATTTTCTAAAGTCCTTTGAACTTTATGGATCTCTATTTCCAACTGTTCTTCAGAATCATCAACGATCAATTCTTTTGGAACATTTTTATTATATCTGTCGCGAATTCTTTCTTCTACCAATCGAATCATTTGATTTGTTTCAGTTGCTTCTAATTGGGCATTTTTCAAATCTTCAAGAATCTGTTCACGATTTTTTTGTTCTGCAGCAATACGAGCTTGAACTTCTTCAATATTTTGGTATGTTTCTCGATAAACAGATTGTTTTAAATCTAAGATGGATCGCTGTTTCTGAATCTCAGCATTCAATATTTGTAATTCTTTTTCACCTTCCGTTATTTCTCTATCCAAATCCATTTTTCTTGCTTGAAGTTCTTCAACTTCAGTCTTTATTTTTTCTTGTCGGATGTATAATTCATCTTGAGATTCATCACCAGAAGATTTCTTAAATTTGAGTTGATCTCTCCGAGTCTGTAATTCGATTAAATTGATCCGTATATCTTGTACTTTTTGTTGGTAATCATCTCGTTCTTTTCTGGCAACCAACATTTTCTCATTGAATTTTTCCACTTTCGATTGAAATGAATCAAGAGATTCCTGTGCTTTATCCATAGTAGGTTGAAGCAATTTCAATGCTTGACTAGATTGTTTCAATAATGATTTAGTCTCTTCTAATTCCTGCTTCGCAGATTGAATCGCTTCAAAGGTCTGTGTTTGTTGGAATTCACTTCGAATTAATTCCGTCTCTAGCTGAGATAAAACTTGAGCACAGTTTTCTACAGCGCGAAGGTTTTCTTTTACTATGGAATGGTTAGATTGAATCTCATCAAAAAGTGTTTTTGATTTATTATTTAATTCTTTTTCTTTATTCAAAAGACTATCCAGGTCAGTTGAAATGGAGTCCAGTTTTTTCTGACGACCCATCAAATTTCCATGCTCTGAAACTTGCCGACTCTTAAGAATTAAGTCACTTCCAGAATAGGCGCCGGAAAGATCAACTAACCCCCAACTTTCAAAGTCTTTGGATTGAAGTGACTTTTGTAAATCAGTCACAATCAATAGATTACCTAATAAATAGCGTGCTAAAGGTTCCAATTCTTTACTCGTTTTTACCAAATCAGATGCACGCTTTATTACCAATTGATTTCTTGGAATATTTTTCAAATCTGTCTTCAGTTTTGTCGCTTCTTTTAATGGGATTATTGTAAAATCACCCGCTTGGCTTTCCCTGGCTTTTTCAAGTGTTGAAATGGCTTCCTTTTTATCTGTAGCAATTAAGCAATGGGATAAATCACCCAACCCAGATTCTAAAGCGTCGCGAAATTCTTCATCTACTTGGAACATATCTGCCACAGTGCCTAAAACACCTGGAAATAATCTCGGATTCTCTAAGACATATCTCGCCCCTTCAGGAAACCCTTCCCTTGACTCTAACAATTCACTGTAAAATTCACGTTGCCCTGATAAGGATTGAATCTGTGCAGAAACAGCATGCTTTTCTTCTGAAATAGAATCTCGATCACTTTTTAATAATGTAAGTTTAGAATCTGCCTTTTTTAAATTTGTTTTTGCAATTGAAAGATTTTTTTTAGCTTCATTTTTATCTCTTTTTAACTCGCTTTGGCTATTCGAATGTACTTTTTCTTGATTTTGTAAATCTGCGATTACTTTCAATAACTTATTAACGGCAATCTCTTTATCATCGACCAAGGCTTCTGTTCTATCAAATAAAGACCTGTCATTTGCAAGTTTACGTTGCAATTCCCATCGCTCATTCTGAGCTTCATCTAATTTCTGAACAGCTTTTTGGTATGAAATTTCTACTTTATCAAATGCATCTTTTTCCATTTTGTAGGATTCCAATTGTGCATCGATTGATGGGAGCAAATCTCTCATTTCTTTGTCAAAGTCAAGGCTTAATTGTTTTAAACTTTCAATCTTTGATCCATTTGCCAATCGTTCCCTCTCCAGACGGTCCACAGTTAATAAAGAGCCTCGCCCTTGTTCTGTCCAAACAAGGATCTTATTTCTCAATGATTCACGTTTATCATTCATATCAGACATAACTGTCTGCATGCTGTTTAATTCAGTGCCCTGGGATTTGTATGCAGTCTGGAATTGCACAAGTTCTTTTTCGTGTATGGATGATTCGGATGATTTAGATTCTCTCAAATGTTGAAATTCTTCAATTCTTGCCTGAAGTGGTGCTACAATAGATCGATACCTATGAACCTGGAGAAATGCCAATTCAAGATCCTTTATTTCAAGTGTTTCGGTTAAGGTAGCATGGCGTTTGAATCGTTTGAGTTGTAATCTCAGACTGTTCACCTTTTGTTCCACTTCTGCAATGATATCTTTTATCCGTTCTAGATCAGTCCGTGTGGCTTCAAATTTTCTTAATGTGGTTTTACGTTGGCTTCTATATTTATGAATTCCAGCAGCTTCTTCGAACATTTTTCTGCGATCATCTCCCGTCTCTGACAGAATCTGTTCAATCATTTTCAATTCGATTACAGAATAGGCATCAGCACCCATGCCCGTGTCTACGAAAAGATCCATGATATCTTTCAATCTACATTGGGTTTTATTTAGATAGTATTCAGATTCACCGCTACGATATACTCGTCGGCCAATTTCAATATCATTATATTCTAAAGGAAGTTTACCAGCATTGTTATGTACAGTCATGGAAACTTCACAAACTCCCAGTGGTTTTGTCCCATCGGCACCATTAAAGATTACATCTTCCATTTTCCCACTTCGAAGTACACTGTATTTTTGCTCACCTAATACCCACCGAATGGCGTCAACAATATTAGTTTTTCCACAACCATTAGGACCCACTACGGTGGTAATCCCTTGGCCGAGTTTCATGACTTCCTTATTGGCGAAAGATTTAAAGCCATGCATTTTTAGTTCAGATATATACATGAGTGCTGGTAAGAATGTGGTCGATGAATTTACAGGAATTCTATCGAGAATTCCACAGGGAGATTATACCTAAAATACCTAGAATGAAACAATTTGGGGATAAATGAAAGTTGATTTTAACCTGGCGGCCACCCAAATGTTCGCCCACCCATTAAATGTAAATGGATATGAAAAACGGTTTGTCCACCAGCTTCATTACAATTAAATCCCGTTCTGTAGCCTGCTTCGGCAATTCCTTCTTGTTTTGCCAACTCTGAAGCAGTTCGAACCAATTCTCCCACTAATTCATTATGTTTCTGTTCCAACTCGTTCAAAGTGGAAATATGGATTTTTGGGATAATTAAAATATGGGTTGGAGCAGCCGGGTTAATATCCCTAAATGCGAGAAGTCTTTTATTCTCAAATACTTTGTCTGCGGGAATATCCCCTGAAATTATTTTGCAAAATAAACAATCATCCATGATGCTAGCCTAATTAATTAGTTCATTTAAAACAGCCAAAGAATTTAAGGCTGCTGTTTCTGCTCGCAGGCGTCTTCCTCCCAAATTGTAAAATAATACGCCAGCATTTTTCATTTGCCCAATTTCATTTTCTGTAAAATCTCCTTCAGGCCCAATAATCACGGTGACATTTTTATCTAATTCCAATTCAGATAATGATTTGTCTGCACCTATAAGTCCGGAGATAAACTGTCCATCCGAATTTATCAATAATTTTTTCATATTTATTGGCTCATGCAGCACTGGAAACCGACTTCTGCAACACTGCTTTGCAGATGAAATAACAATCTTTTGGCTTCGTTCAAAATTCATAGTTTTTTTTACACACCGCTCGAGTGTCAACGGCTGAATTTTATTCACACCTAATTCAGTGGCTTTTTCCAGCATCAACTCAAATCGGTCTCGTTTGATAAGAGCCGTTGCTAAGTTAACTGAACATTTGTTTTCACCTAAATCAGGTATTGATTCTTTGATTGTTCCAGAAATATTATTTTCGATGGATTTTATTTTAGCATGGTATCCTATACCTACTCCATCCAAAAGGCATATCTCATCTCCTTTTTTTAACCGAAGTACTCGTGTAGCGTGATTAGATTCGGCTTTGTCTAATTGAAATGTGCTCCCATTAACATTAAGGGGATTCACATAAAAGGCTTTATCCGGGGTCACTTTGCACGGCGATTGAAAGACAGATGGATCAGAAAACCGGAATAATCTTTTTTACCATCTGTTTCTTTTTTTAAGGGCAAATATTCAAAACCAACCATGACCATAACAGATGATTGTCCAACTATTTTAAAATCGATGCCCACTCCTAAAAATCCACCTGGAGTATATTGAATAGTAGGTTCTTTCCATCTTCTCCTGAAATGACCAAATTCATCTCCATTAACTGTTGTAACTACGCCGCCTTTTATTGCAATAAAAGGTGAGAAATTATTCTCAATTTTTCCTACAAAAGGATAATAATTCCCACCAATAAACACAGGGAGCATAACTAAGCTTTGACCACCCACTGATTTGTATTGCCCCGTATAATAATCATAAACGATTGTTTCATCATCGGCTTTAATATCATAGAACCTAACTTCACCATTTAATGCCAATTTTTCTGAAGCATGAATATAATTGCGCATGATGAACATGCCGGATCCACTGGAACCGATATCTAAGCCAAAACCATTGGTAACTTGGTCAAACTGTCCCAATAAAAAGACAGGAAATACAAATATTAATAATTTATTCATAAGATAAAACCACTTTTCCAAACTGCATACTAGATTCTAAATATTCATGAGCAGATTGAATTTCTGATATTGGAAATATACGATCAATAACTGGTTTTATTTTACCTTCATTCAATAATGTAAGTGCACCATCAAACGATGATACTGAGCCCATGGTCGATCCCAAGATAGATTGTTGCTTAAAAAATAAATGGGTCAAATTTAAATTGGCTTTAAATCCCGTGGTTGCTCCACAGGTCACAACACGTCCACCTCGCGCAAGACTTTTCATAGAAATATTCCAGGTTTCTTGCCCTACATGTTCAAAAACCACATCGATACCCTTTCCATTCGTGAGTGATTTCACTTCACTAAAAATATCATCTGTTTTGTAATTCAAAATATGATCTGCACCTAATAAACCAGCTTTTTCACATTTTTCATTGGTTCCTGAAATTGCAATAACAGTGGCACCCTTAACTTTTGCAATTTGGATTCCCATGCTTCCAACACCCGAACTTGCTCCCCAGATCAAAACAAATTCACCAGCTTGAAGATTCGCCCGCCTCACCAACATTTGAAAAGATGTTTGGGCCACCAATGCAAATGATGCAGCTGCTTCGAAACTTAACTGATCTGGAAATGGAATGGCCTGAGATTCCTCAACAATAATTCTTTCGGCATTCACGCCTTGACAATTCTCTCCCATGATACCCATTGATTTACATAAATTTTCTTTCCCTTTGTTACAAGAAGCACATTTCCCACAAAATATCAGTGGTTGGATCATTACTTTTTCACCGATCCTGCTTTTTTTCACACCATCACCAACCTCCGATATAATTCCGGCAGCATCGCTGCCCGTTATTAATGGAAGAGGAACGCCGGGAATTCCTTTTCGGACCCAAATATCTAAATGATTTAGGGAAGTTGCTTTTATATCAACTAGAACCTGATTTACGGATAATTCTGGCTCAGGAATATCATCCCATTTTAAAGCGTCTGCACCACCATGTTCGTGAATCCGTATTGCTTTCATTTATCTATTTTCGCATCGATGCTAAATTGTCCAGGACCCCGTAAAAACAATGTAAAATAAACTGTAAAATATATAAAGGCAGATTCAGGGTTTTCTCCTTCAGATAGATGATAAACTCCTGCGAGAAACATGGTTATCATTATAAATAAAGATGCAAGCCGTGTTTTGAATCCAACCAGAACGAACAATGTCAGTATCCCCTCACTTACCGCTGCAAAAAACCCAAACAATACATGTCCAAAAGAAATTCCAAATATTGACAAAACTGCACCACCCAACCAATCCCACGTTTCTGTACCGGCTATGACTTTATCCATACCGTGAAGAAAGAAAAGATAAAATGATGGAATTACTCTTAAAATAAGTAAAGCCCAATCCTTGCCGCCAGAAAATAATTCTTCATTATTAAAAAGCATTTTCAAATTATTCATCTAGACTTTCCTCGAATTCTGCATCCTGGATATCCATTTTTTGTATTTTAGAACGAATATCTATTTTATGTTTTTTTGCTTTTATGGATTGGTTAAACTGAAAAAGAGAAAGTAATGGCCCAGCAGATTTATAGAGCATATAAAAAATGAATCCTAGGAGGAGCCATTTTATCATTAGAATTCCGTAACGGGATTAAAAAATTTTGTCCCTGAAACAGGCTGGCGAATGTATTTGATTACCTCTTTTAGGTCATCTTCATTATGAACAAAATCAATATTATTCGTGTTAATAATCACCAAGGGTGTATCCTGGTAGCGAAAAAAATATTCTGTATAAACCTGGCTCAATGCATCGATGTATTCATAAGTGATATCCGTTTCCATTTCACGGCCACGCAGGGCAATATTTTTCATGAGGGTATCCGTATCTGCCTGGAGATATATCACAAGGTCCGGTTTAATGATATTCCGTTCCAATAAATTTGCTACCGTATCATATAGTTGCATTTCCTTTTCACCTAAGTTTAGGGATGCAAACAAGCGATCCTTCACAAACATGTAATCCGTGACAAGTAATTTCTGGAACATATCCACCTGTCGGAGCTCCTGTTGTTGGCGATATCGCTGTAATAAAAAGAATAGTTGAGTTTGAAAAGCAAAACGTTCCGGATCTTTATAAAAATCAGGTAAAAATGGATTTTCGTCGAATTCTTCCCGGACTAGTCGAGCACTCAGTTCTTTTGACATCAAATTTGCTAGACTGGTTTTCCCGACACCGATCGGTCCTTCGATTGCAATATAATATAAATTTCTCAAGCCTGTATCTCCATGCGGTGGGATGTCACTATTGATGTATCGATACAATGATCAAGTAGATCATTTATGGTGATTTTTGAATGGGGAATTTTAAAGTCTGGTTCCAATTCAGCAAAAGGTATTAAAACAAATTTTCTCATACCCAACATGGGATGGGGAATCATCAATTCATTGGTTTCCAATACTGAATCACCATGAAATAAAATATCAATATCAATGATACGTGGTGCATTTTTTTCTCTTATCTCTGAACGTCCCAACATTTGTTCGATCCGTTTGATTACATCTAAAAATTCAAATGGTTTTAATGTGGTGGTACATTTTACCACAGAATTAAGGAAATAGGGCTGGTCCATATTATACAAGGGTTCCGTTTCATAATAAGATGATGATTCAATATCCGAAATATCAAAATTAATGGACAATCCCATAGTGGCTTGGGCAATATTAGATTCCCTATCTCCTAGATTTGAGCCCAATGATAAATAAGCAGCAACAGGTTTCATTTATTTCTCACGCACCAATTCCACTTCTACTGTATCCAGGTTTGCCATAATCGGCGCATGAGGTTTTCGAATTTTAATAACAACCTTTTGAATTTTAAAATCTGCTAATAATTTTTTACAAATAGTTTGTCCCACCGCTTCGATCAAATGATAATCTTTTTCCGTGAATATGTCCGTGATGGCAGATACGGCTTCATTATAATTGATGGTGTCTTTCAAATCATCAGTCTGCCCGGCGATAGAAAGATCCGTATGCATTTCCACATCTAGTTCAAATATGCTATCCTTGTCCTTTTCAAATTCGTACACGCCGTGGCGTGCAGGAATCTTGAGATTTAATATGCGAACTTTATCCAATTATTGTACCAATTTATTTTTTGTTGAAAAAGGTGACCGTTTTGCCTTGAAGAGAAAACATATTGATAAAGATGTGAAAATTATTGACCATATCATATCTGTAAAATACAAAGATTCAATAAGGGTCACTTGCCAAATTATTCCCTTTTAGATCATTGGAGTCATTTCAATATTTCCATATTATTTAAATACTGTAAAGGTATTAAGGAAAATCACTCTGGATGAATCAAGAGACTGGTTCCCCCTCATGATTGAAGTGTATTACCCCAACCATAGTTGTCGATCCAGGCTCCGGTATTGGATCGCTTCGCTGATATGACCAGAATCAATTTTTATTTTCCTGTCCAAGTCAGCAATAGTACGGGATACTTTTAAGATCCTATCATAGGCGCGTGCAGACAACCCCAATTTATCCATGGCTGTTCGTAGAAGTTCACTAGACTCATTGTCTAACTCACAATGGGTTTTTAGATCCTGACTTTCCATTTGGGCATTTGCAAAAAGTTTTCCAGATTTCTTGAATCTTGATAATTGTACTTCCCTGGCCTTTTGAACCCTCTCCTGAATATCCATTGATGGCTCTCCTTCTTCCTTATCAGCTAATTCTTGGAATGAGACAGCAGGTACTTCGATATGAATGTCGATCCTGTCCAAAAGCGGACCTGAAATTCGGCTCATGTATCTTTGGATCATTTGTGCAGAGCATGCACATTCATTAGTTGGATCGGTGGCATACCCACATGGACATGGGTTCATGGCAGCAACAAGCATGAATTGTGCAGGATAAGTCAAGGTCAATGCTGCCCTAGCAATTGTCACCACACTATCTTCCAAGGGCTGTCGCATCACTTCTAAAACATTCTTTTTAAATTCCGGTAATTCGTCTAAAAATAAAACACCATGATGCGCTAAACTTACTTCACCTGGTTTTGGAATAGTACCGCCACCAATGAGTCCGGCGTCCGAAATCGTATGATGTGGAGATCGAAAGGGACGGATGCCGACCAATCCTAACTTATTCAATAAAATACCGGCCACTGAGTGAATTTTCGTTGTTTCGAGTGCTTCATCAAGGGTAAGGTCTGGTAGGATGGTTGGAATTCGTTTGGATAGCATAGTTTTTCCGCTTCCTGGGGGGCCCACCATGATCACATTATGTCCACCAGCTGCTGCCACTTCCAAGGCCCGTTTTACCTGTTCCTGTCCTTTTACATCTGAAAAATCCCTTGAATAACTACTATGTTGCTTGAAATATGACTTCAAGTCCGTTTTGATTGCGTCTTTCTCAATTACCCCATTCAGGATATGGACCACTTCATTTAGTGATGAAGCGCCTGCAACCTTTACCCCTTCCACCACAGATGCTTCCTTGGCATTCTCTTCAGGAACTATGATTCCGGGAATTCCATTTTTCTTGGCACAAATAGCAATGGGAAGGACACCCTGAATTGGACGAATGGAACCATCCAATGCCAATTCACCCATCAAAAGGATCTTATTTATATAATCTTCACTCACCTCACCAATCGCTGATAAAAGACCAATTGCAATGGGCAAATCAAAGGCAGATCCTTCTTTTCGGATATCTGCTGGAGCAAGATTGACGGTAATATGTTTTCCAGGAAGTTTATACCCGCTATTTTGGATCGCAGCTGAGACACGCTCTTTACTTTCCTTTACCGCCCCTTCTGGTAAACCGACTGTAACAAACTTTGGGAGTCGAGACCCTGTTATATGACATTCTACCTCAACAATATAGGCATCAATTCCAAGAATAGAACTGCTGAGGACTTTTGAGTTCAAATCAGAAACAGGTGCTAAAATTGGTATAAACTAGGAAAGGGATAAAGATATAAAGAATTGAATCACGAATTAAATAGAATAAAAAGAATGTAACGAGTACAGTCCAGCCTTTTTCTCTAATGAGTTTTGTGAATCCTCCTGTTCTATATATATCCAGCCAACCATTAATAAATTTTGGCTGTTGAAATGGCATTAATCTTTTCCGGGTTTGATTTTTTCGAATTTCAGGTTTTCGTATTTTTGCCACATAGTACCACCTGATGCATCGGCAAAGCGATATGCGAATTCCAATGCTTCATAGAATGGCCGGTTAGCGTATTCTCCATGGGAATAAAATTCATCGATCCATATTGCCATTTCTGCTATAGTAACTTCCTTCAATTTATCAAAAATGCCATAGATCAATTCTGCTCGATTTTCGTAGTACCATTCTGTAAAGTCACCATACCCAACTGAGTTTTGAAGTTCTGTGTGTGTTTCATACACTTGGGTCAAATAGGAGAATAGGAATGTTTCTTTTTCGTCAACAGACAAGGTTTTCCAATATGTAACCACCGGTGAAAGTTTACCTTCGCCAGTTTGTGCGAACAAAATTGTTATGAGTAGAAATGGGATGAGTTTTTTCATAATTGACTCTTTTTAAGCATCTTGGACTATTTAATTAGGCCAAAAATACGATTTTCAGTGACATATGGCTAATGCTAAACATCTGCAGGGCCAATCCAATCTCCATGGAAATCAATCAGTTGGATTAAGGCATCAACAGCAGATTCTGAAGGGATATTTTTTTTGATCACTTCTTGGCCTTTATAAAGTGATACCTTACCGACTCCCGTCCCCACATATCCATAATCAGCGTCCGCCATTTCTCCGGGACCATTAACAATGCAGCCCATAATCCCAATCTTCAGCCCTTTCAAATGATTGGTCCGAGCTCGAATTTTTGCCGTCGTTTCTTGAAGATCAAACAAGGTTCTTCCACAAGATGGACAAGAAATATATTCTGTTTTTGAGATTCTGGAGCGGCTTGCCTGGAGAATTCCAAATGCGGTTTCATTTACATAACCAGCATCATAACTGGAGTCAATCCATATACCATCTCCGAATCCATCCAACTGAAGTCCACCTAAGTCTGTTGCTGAATAAAGAAGCAATTCATCCTGAGAACATTGGCGATAGGATCTTTTAACGATAATGGGATTTTGGATTGTTTTCTTCATGCATTCAACAAAAAATCGTCTTTGGTCAGCATATCCGTGTTCGTTATTAGTATCTAAAACAAATATTGTTTTTTTTAGTTGACTTATTTCGGAAAATAAACTTGAGGAAATGTCTGTATAAATATTTAAAAATGAAATATTATTTTGATCAATCAACGATTTTTCATCAAATGAATAAAATGAAAAATGTCTCTCTTTATCTTCCAATGAAAGATGGTTTTGGATTATTCCTAATGTGCCGGGAATATCAAAATCAATGGAATTGTCTCCAATAAATAGAAAATCCACAGCTATATCTGAAATTTGCCATTTATCTCGGTTTTCAGAATAAATATATCCAAATGGTATCAGATCGTGATACGTAATCAAATCTTTTCTTGACATATTGCCAATGATGCGCGGCACCTCATCACCACCTAGATTCATTACAGTATTTGTCACTCGTTTATTTCGGAAAAATGGATCATATGGAATGGAATTGATTTCTGGAATCGGTTCATGATTTTTTCTGGTATCATAGCGATTAACCAATAATTGAGCCACCGGAATTTCAGCTTCTGGCTCTTCCGTTAAAGAGACACGGATTGTATCACCCAAGCCATCTTCCATGAGTGTACCAATTCCAACAGATGATTTAATTCTACCATCTTCACCCTCTCCAGCTTCCGTCACACCAAGGTGAAGCGGGTAATTCATTCCTTCAAGCACCATCGTTTTCACAAGCAATCGATATGCTTGAACCATGACCTGTGTATTGCTGGCTTTCATGGATAAAATGATATCGTGATATTTTTCGTCTTCTGCAATGCGAAGGAATTCCATAGCGGATTCTACCATTCCCAGGGGCGTATCTCCATAGCGGCTCATAATCCTGTCAGACAATGATCCATGATTTGTCCCAATCCGCATAGCAGTTCCATACTCCTTACAGATTTGAATCAGTGGAATAAATCTTTCTCGAATACGATCCAATTTCTCTGCATAAGTCTCATCATTATAATCATGAATCTCAAATTTCTTTCGATCAGCATAATTCCCGGGATTCACACGAACTTTTTCAATAATTCTTGCTGCTACCTCCGCTGCGTTCGGTGTAAAGTGAATATCAGCAACTAAGGGAGTATAATAGCCTTTCTCTCTCAATCCATCCCGAATCGCCTGAAGATTTTCTGCTTCTTTAACGCTGGGCGCCGTCACACGTACAATCTCACATCCTGCATTGATCATCCGGATTGATTGGTCAATGGTCCCGATAGTATCTAAGGTATCCGTTGTAGTCATGGACTGGATTCGGATCGGATTTTTTCCACCTACACCCACATTCCCAACCATAACTTCCCGTGTTTGCCACCGCTGGTACCTTGTTAAACTGGGACAATAGGTTTGCATTATTGCCCTTGGAAAGGTTGGTTTAAATATTGTTTTGCTTTATTCATTGCAGACGAAAAATTATCGAGTTTCAAACATTTTTTGTAGCTTGATTTTGCTTCAATTCTATCATTCATCATATCATAAGTCATGCCTTGTAATAAATACGCATTTCCTAAAATAATATCCAACTCTGCTGTATATGAATTGATAGCTGAATTCAGAAATTCCAATGCATCTGAATATTTGTTTTGATGAAAAGAGAATAATGCTTTTTCATAATCTAAATAAGATCCATACCATTCTTTCTGGCGATGTGTGAGATTAGGTGATAGTAATTCTATATCTTCTATTATTGCCGAAATGTTTTGTGAATTTCCTATTCGAATCATGGATTCTAAAAGGAGAAGATTAAAATAATAATTTTTCGGGAAATGCGCCACCAGATCCTTGGAATGTTTAAAAGCTAGTATCGGTTCATCTTCCACCCACAAATAGAGAAAACTGAGAATTCCTTTTGCCTCGATCCATGCCCAGTCTCCCTCATTTGCAGACATGGACATTTCATTCAAGCCTGCATCTCTGGATGCATCTAACCCATAGAGTTCCACAGCCCATTTTATTAAAAAATTACTCATAGAACTGTAATACTCTACAATTCCAATTGGAAGCCTAGCATCCATAATTTCGGGTGATTTTTTTGCTACATCATCTATAATTGAAAATCCTTTATACGCACGAAGGAATGTCTTAAGCCATTTTTTATCCCCCAAAGTAACACGTGCACTTAAGCCCATTGCAGATCCTCGATAAAGCTGATAGGTTTGATCGTATTCGAATCTCTCCACCAACTCTTCATATACCGGTTGAATTAATATAAGATCTGTTTCAAGCAAGATATTGGCTTCTTCAAAAGAATCATTTGCCTGACTTCGTACCCAACGGGCGGCAACCCAAATAAGATGAACACCAGGATGATCGGGATATTTGTCTCTGGCATTTGTCAGTATAGTAACAGCACGATCAAATTCATAATTGTAGAAAGCATATACACCATCTTTAACTAGATGGTCTCCTTCATAGTAATCTTTTGAAAATAAAGTCGAAAAGAAAATAAATGTAATTATAATACAACGCACAAATGGATATAATACAAATTAAAGAGTTAAGAATAAATTAAGATTCATCCGCTTTTGGCGGATCAAAACACAAAAGGAAACTTGAAAAGAATTATGAGCCTTGTGAAGACAAAATGAGCCATCCACGTGATTCATTATTATCCGGCTTGATCTCAATACTTTTCTCCCAGGAAGCACGAGCTAATTGTTTTTCATTCATTTTCCAATATGTGATACCCATACCCTTATAGGCATCGGCGTTGTTGGGGCTCAATTCAAGAACTTCCTGATAGGCAACCAGTGATTCGTTATACATGGTTTTTTCCCGATAAAATTTTCCTAAAACACCCATAGCGCCTGAAAGCCAAGACGATGTGTTGTTGTTGACAGATAGAGCATTCTTAAATGCCTGGCGGCCCATAGTAGGATTTCCTATCCTGTTGTATTCTACTGCTAGGACATAATATGCTTGTGGCAGGAGAGTTCGAACCACAGCATCATTCGGGCGATAGTGTAGGAGATCTTCCCATGCAGCAGCGGTTCTGCCCCATTCCTGTGCATTAAAATAACTAAGTCCTTGCATATATCGATAATCAGGGTTGTCTGGTTCAAGGTAAACGGCATCACTAAAAGAAAGTGCAGCATAAACATATTTACCCTGTTCAAAATATAAATCAGCCAATGAAAGATGAGGCTGAACATCTTTTGAATTGAGTTTAACTGCGCGCTGAAACGTTTTTTTAGCTTCTTCTACCCGACCAAGCCGTAAATGATTTTCACCAATCAGTTGAACAAAACCCGTGTGCGTTGGATATTTTTCAGATGCTTCCTCAGAGAGATTCAATGCTTCTGTATAATCTCCGGAAGCCATTTTATCACGAATAATAGTGATTCGTTGGGCTGGCCCATCTGGTGCTCTCTCAGAAGAAAGAGTAAGTATATCTCGACTCAGTTTTTTTTGTTGATCTGTTTGGACAAACATAGACATAGCTTCAATGGTTGCTCTATGATTTGGGTCCAAGTATAATGCTTCTTCAAATGCATTTTTTGACTTTTGATATTCACCCAGGGTTGCATATAATGATCCTAGGAAAAAATGTGCGTCAGGATTTCCGGGATTTTTTCTAACTTCATGTAAATAAACTTCTTTGGCTGCAGAATAATCACCATTAGCTTCGTAATGCATCCCTAACTGTCTTTGTACATATAGATTGTCAGGGTTAAGACGAGACTCTTTTTCAAAATCTTCTCTGGAAAAAAATGGTTTTGAATCCATAGATACCATTCTCTTTTGAGGATCTTCATTGTAATAAAAGCGTGTAGCTCGAGCTAATTCTCGATTGGATGCCTGGAGTTCTCCCGTTAAGTTGAATAATTCATCCGCATAAGCAGCTGAGTTTATACGGGATTTTTTATTAATCGTTGATGCGGATTCGATTGGCTCTGCAGTAGAAGATGATTCCTTTGATTTTTTCTTTTTGGATTTCTTTTTCTTTCCAGATGATTTTTTCTTTTTCTTTCCAGATGATTTTTTCTTTTTCTTTCCGGATGATTTCTTTTTTGTTTTTTTTCCGGAAGATGATTTCTTTTTCTTTTTCTTTTTCTTCTTCTTTTGTTGCTCAGCCAATTCGGCACGTACGAATCCCTTTTCTGAAATGGGCAGATTTCCCATCAGAATTAAACATATCAAAAGTCGTGTTAGGAATTTCATGAAGTCATATTCTCGAATTACGGAGTGAAATTACACATTCTTACTTAATTAGAAAGCATTTTTTATAGGTCAATCCATATTGATTTTATACGGGGTTTTTTATTTTTTATTAAAATAAGTTTTGCCAGCCCATCCGAGTGCTACAAAATTGACCAGGATTTCACCATAAACTAGTATTTTATTTTCAAAATAAAAATTGATATATGGTGGAATTATCATATCCCAAATAGGAATATTCCCTTTTTCTGGTTCTATCGGATAAATCCAATAATTAGTTTCTGAAAAAGGATATAACCATTGAATCCCAACGGTTCTTGCAGTGAGCCAATCTGTTACTAAGTGAAGCATTGCCCCTGAAAAAATAATCATTGAGCCTTTTTCAATGTCATTGCGTTTTTGAATTTTCCCAATTATTACACTAATCGAGCAAATAATAATCCAAAAAAAAGGAGTATGTAAAATACTGTGGTGACCTGCAACAGTACTGGACCAAATTCCATCGATATCTGGAAAAATTGTTGAGAAAATTAAGAGCCATACCCATTTCGACTCTTGTTTTGCAAATATCCCCGCTAAATAGCCGGAAGCAATATGGGAATTAATAAACATACAAAAGGGGTGGACTCCAGTCCCTAATTATTGATACGATTAATTCATCCCACCAATTTTACAGCATCCTGGAAGCCCCTCGTAAGCAATGGGGTCAGCTAATATTTCATTGGCTTGATATCCCAAATCTGATATAGCTTTTTCAATTTTAGATAAGTCTGTTTTTTCTCTATCAAAAAACACTTTAGTTGTTTTGGTTTCCAAGTCAACGGCAGAATGAGTCACTCCTGGAACCTTTTTTAATCCCATTTCAATGGTTTTTTGACACATACCACACTGGATTGTTGGAGTATTCACAGCTGCATTCACTTGCTCACCCCCACACCCAATCACCAAAGTAAAAATAATTGGTATTAATATTTGGATCAATTTCATTTTAATTCCCTTTTTTCTGATAGTTTAGAATACGAAACCAATACCCGAAATAAAATTATATTGTTTCAAATTATTTGTTTATTTCACCAATTTAATCAATTTCCGAAAAGTCTCTCCTTCAGCTTTCTCCTGAAGGCTAAAAAGGAGCATCTCGACTGTGGTTAAGAATCCACCATTATTTCGAATACGATCCAATGCAATTTGGTGATTATTAAAATTTCTTGATGCTACGGCATCAGTCACAATTTCAACATGCTCCCCTCGGTGTATTAAATCGCGCTCTGTTTGGTAAATACACACGTGTGTTTCAATTCCTGCTAAAACTACACCATCACAGTCAGTCATGTAATTAGCCTTCAAAGAAAACCCAGCATCCGCAGCACAAGAAAAGGATGATTTTATAATGGGCTTTGTATCCAGAAGTAACGATTTTATGGGTTCAACCGTGGACCCTAATTTTTCCGGAACTTGCTCTGTCAAAATGATTGGAAGATCAAATAATTGAAACCCTTTAATGAGTATTTTTAAATTCTCCAGAAAAGTTTCTTTTTCATTTATAACAGGAAATAATTTCTCCTGAACATCGATCACAACTAAATACGGGTTTTTCATAGAATTTTTCCTCCTGTCAGGTCAGCCTGAAAAATTGATTTCCATTCGTTTATATCATCAGGTGTTTCCATCAAAGCTACGGAAGAAAAGGTAATCGATTCAGGAAAAGAAATATTCTCTAATTTAGATTCATCAATTTCAAGATTCCCATAGGCCAGGCTCAAATGGGGATCAAATTCATAATGTCTATAGACGTTTAAATATTGGTTAATTTCTTTTTGGAGTCTGACCAATGATTCAGTTTTATCCACTTGGAGATAGAGAGTTTTCCATGGCGGGGACCCGGTTTTGACACCAAGCATATTTAAAGAAATCAAACCTAGCCCGCTAACACAATCTGATAAAAAAGAAAAAGTGGTTTCAGGATCTGCATCCACCCTCCCAAATAAAGTGATGTGAGAAGAAAATGATGGGGAGTTAAACCGGGAACAGCACTCATCAACTAGTTGTTGAATACTGGATTGATCAGATGGATCTGGACAGAGCCAAATAGACCACCGATTATTCATTATATAGTTAATCTTCGGATATTGTCCGGTTTTTTATTTGCTTCTTCCAACTGCTTTTCCGGCCCTTTTTTAGCAGGTTTTGTTGGCGGATAAAGAATATTGTTCTTTGCAGATCACACATCCCGACTGATGATTGGGTGCTTTGTCATCCGCGCCAAATAGAATGGTTAAAATTATTAATAAAGAAAGATTCTTCATGGTTTTCTCTAATAAATGAAACATGAAAATTATTAAAAAGTTCGGTACGGAATTGTAATTATTATACCCATTGATAATTGAAATAGAATAATATAATCCTTCCAGCAAAACATTTTATTTCTATTATCCATTATTATATAGGATAATAATATCTTTATTTCTTGTATTTATATTTAATATTTAAATATATTCGGATGTTCTTATCCTAATATTAAGAATCAATATTATGATTGGACTATTTACAAAACATTCAAATTCAGTAGAAAAAACACAGGTGCAACACGGATTAAAGTGCACAGTTAAATAAGGGGTTAAAAGTGAGTATAAAAAAAATCCATCACGTGGCATACCGTTGCCGCGACGCCAGGGAAACCGTGGAGTTTTATCAAGACATGTTGGGCATGGAATTTATGTTAGTTTTTGCTGAGAACCAGGTCCCTTCGACAAAAGAACCGAATCCCTACATGCATGTTTTCCTTGACGCAGGAATGGGGAATGTACTGGCCTTTTTCGAGCTTCCTGATTCTCCCGAAATGGGGCGAGATACCAACACCCCGGAATGGGTACAGCATATCGCATTCGAAGTCGCAGATATGGAAGCATTATTAGATTACAAAACCAAAGTCGAAGCAGCGGGGATTGAAGTACTGGGACCCATTGATCATAGTTTATTCAAGTCCATATACTTTTTTGATCCGAATGGTCATAGGCTTGAATTAGCAGTGAACACACCAATTTCACAGGAGAAAATGGAGAAAATTCAATCCTTGGCACCCGCTATGCTTGAAGAATGGGACCGCACCAAACTCCCTCCCAGGCATACTGGCTGGCTGCATGAGAAGGAACTGGGAGCAAGTTGATCGCAGTGACCAAAACAAAACTAGTTAGAGAGGAAAATTATGAGTAAAAACAATTTTTTAAACATGCGCGGAATTGAATTTACCGAATTTGCAGCACCAGTAGATGGGATCCATAATGGGAGCTTGAATGATCAAATGTCCGGGTTATTTTTTGCATTTGGATTTTCAAAATTGAAAAAACATGCGAATAAAGAAATCATTTATTATCGTCAAAATAAGATACACTTTTTGCTGAATTATGAAAAAAGTGGTTTTTCTTCAGATTTTGCCAAGAAACATGGTCCTGCAATTTGCTCCATGGGCTGGCGAGTGGAGAATGCCGAATTCGCATTGAATGAAGCCATAAGACGCGGTGCCAAGCCCGCTGATGAAGCAGTTAAGGATCTAGCTTATCCTGCCATTTATGGCATCGGCGACAGTCTGATCTATTTTATTGATCAGTATGATGATAATAATTCAATCTGGGACAACGATTTTATTGACCTAGATGATCCAGTCGTAGCTGCATCTAAAGGGTTTTTAGCCATCGATCATTTAACGAACAATGTATATCAAGGCACCATGGATACCTGGGCAAAATTTTACAAGGATGTATTCGGCTTTGAAGAAGTTCGATATTTCGATATTAGAGGTCAGAAAACTGCACTTTTATCCTATGCATTGCGCAGCCCTGACGGTTCATTTTGTATTCCAATAAACGAAGGCAGGGATAACGATAATAATCAGATCGATGAATACTTGGATGATTACAATGGACCGGGTGTTCAGCATTTGGCTTTTTTGACCGACAATCTGGTAGAATCCTGTGATTTATTGAAAAGCACCAATATTAAAACTCTCGATATCCACGAAAACTACTATGATACCGTTTTTACCCGGGTACCCTGGGTCCGTGAAAATAAAGAGAAGATCAAGGAACACCAAATTCTAGTGGATAGCCAGGCAAAAGATACTTATCTCCTCCAGATTTTTACCAAAAACCTGTTTGGTCCTATCTTCATCGAATTGATTCAGCGTGAAGGGGATAATGGCTTTGGAGAAGGGAATTTTCAGGCATTATTTGACTCCATTGAAAGGGACCAGATAAAAAGGGGTGTAATATAATACCGGTGTTGAAAGACAGGGTTTTTACCAATGATGAAACGGAAACATGGCAAACTGTTTTATCTACTCATGAAAAAACCCGAAGAGACCAAGTCGTGGATATATTCCATAACGGACTGAAAACATTGGATATCCAGGCTAATAAAATTCCACAGCTTTGGGAAATAAATGATACACTGGAAAAGATAAGTGGATTCAATGGGGCGTATGTCACCGGTCTTGAAGATGGAAAAAGTTTTTATCCCATGCTGGCCAAACGATTATTTCCTGTTGGCAATTTTATCAGGGATAAAAGGGATTTGAGCTATACGCCTGAGCCGGATATGATCCATGATCTTTATGGACATATCCCTTTATTAGTTAATAGGGACTATGCTCAATTCTGTCAAAAGATTGGTGAAACAGCCTGCAGATTTATCGATGATGATAAAAAGTTTCATCAGTTTGAACGGTTTTTCTGGTTTACCATTGAATTTGGCCTCATCAAAACAGATGACGGCCCCCGTGCATTTGGCGCCGGAATTGCATCGTCTATTGGTGAATGTGACTTTGCACTCAGTGGTGGACCTGAAGTAATTGATTTTGATATTGAATTGATTATTAATCAAGAATTTCGGATTGATGAAATGCAGAAAAAACTATTCATATTAGAAAGTAAATCCCAACTTTATGGATGTATCGATGAATTGGTTGAGAAAGTAAATACTTGATAGGTTGAAATTGTTTAATAAAAATAAAATAAATATCCAGAGAATTATTTTAGGGTCGCTTCCAATCTTATTCACGCTCTCTTTTCTGTTGGCTCAAAATAAAGAAAGTGAAATTTTATATAAGGAATATTGCTCCGGATGTCATGGAATAGATGGAAATGGGAATGGAGATTATTCATACCTACTTTATCCAAAACCGCGAGATTTGACCAATGGCGTATTCAAAATAAAATCCACTTCTGCCGGCAACCCTCCCACCGATCAGGATCTGTTTAGTACAATTCACGATGGAATGCCTGGAACGGCCATGCCATCCTTCAGTTATTTAAAAGATGGTGAAATAAAAACCCTGGTTGACATCGTTAAAGAATTCAGTGGAATTAATAATCAAAATGTCGATCCACTCATCATCCCAAATGAACTACCACCAACTGATGAGTTAATTGCATTGGGAAGATCCATCTATACCGAAGTTGGATGCAATATGTGCCACGGTAATAATGGCAAAGGAGATGGGCCATCATCCAATCAATTAAAAGACACACAGGGATTTCCCATCATTCCCAAAGATTTTACCAGCGGTGTGTATTTAGGAGGTGGAACCAAACGGGATTTGTATTTGCGATTCGTGGGCGGCATGGATGGGACACCTATGCCGTCATTTGGAAATCTTGCGGAATTATTAGGAAAACCAAAAGCAGAAGAAAGCAAACTGGCTTGGTCCTTGGTTCATTATGTAAAGAGTTTAGAAATAATAAATTCAGACGTATCCAATGGACAACCCGAAAACGGCATATTAATCGCTGCCAAAACAAACCGATCTATTAAACCGGAAGAATTTTTAGATGGGAAAGGCAGCCTATGGGAGGGTGCGGTCTCCTATTCCGTACCTATTTCACGCTTATGGCAAAGTACCAGTGTCAATTACCAAATGGTAAATGTGAAGGTATTATATAACTCAAACTATGTTGCCATTAAAATTGAATGGGAAGACCAATCTCAGGATCAGGGGTTATATCGAGTCCAAGATTTTCAAGATGGAGCAGGGATTCAATTTTCATTAGATGGAACCAAAGGATTTCATGGGATGGGATCGAAAGAGCATCCCACGGATATATGGTTTTGGAAAGCAGAATGGCAAATGAGGGTAGATGAAAAAATTGATTCCGATATTGTCTTGGCCTATGCCAATCGGGTCAGCGATTCAAATGTGGAGACTTATCCCCAATTAATGAATGATGTTG
>Ga0187833_10000774_pt1 | contig 37238 bp, 30 predicted proteins | sample ETNtaG_37_FD_167968 | JGI IMG/M metagenome (GOLD analysis project Ga0187833, IMG submission 167968) | Marine microbial and viral communities from oxygen minimum zone, Eastern Pacific Ocean - ETNP2014_SV_400_PacBio MetaG (Illumina Assembly) | ecosystem: Environmental > Aquatic > Marine > Hypoxic...
TAGCAGAACTACCATCTGGATTAGCATAACGGAAGACAACCTGATCTTTCTTTATAAGCTTTTTTAGAGTATCTTCCTCTCTTCCAAAGGGAAGAATTACTTTGCCCTCTCCATGATTCACAGGTACTCTAACCAGTTTGATTCCTTTAGAAAATATGCATCTTCCCTCATTATCATTTCGAAGATACACCCAACGATCTTCAAACTTATTAGAGATGTTTTTTCCCAATGCTATTGTAGGGTCTTGAGTAAATCCCTTTATACCAGGCAAAATCCCCATTTCTACTAAAACCTGAAAACCATTACAGATCCCAAGAATGAGTTTACCTTCGTCAACAAAATCTAAAAGTGATTCACCCAAATTATTTTTTAAAAGCTTCCCTAGAATAGCTCCACTACGGATATGGTCACCATAAGAAAATCCTCCAGGTATTACTAGGCCATGGAAGGACTTTATATCAATATCTCCTCTAAAAAATTTATTTACATGAATCACTGACGCATTGCATCCGAAAAATTCCAAAGAATAAGAAGTCTCAGTATCGCAGTTTGTGCCAGGAGCTCGTATAATACAGAACTCAATATCTTTAACATTCATTTATTCACCTTAAAGTTCGTTGCCAAGCCTCTTTTAAAGTATAAAGATCTGATTTTATTAAATCTGAACTCATCCCCCGAATTATAAGATCTTTATTTTTTGTCGTTTTACCAATACATGCAATGACATTACCATTCATAAACTCTTCAAATTTATCTGCTTTTTTTCTATCAATCTCAACGATAAATCTGCTATTGGACTCTGAAAACATGACATGATCCTCCCTCATATGCGTCTTAGGGACTTTTGTTAATCCAATATCCAGACCTATTCCTCCAGCAAAAGCCATCTCAGCTGCACCAACAGCAAGCCCCCCCTCCGATAAATCGTGACAAGATTTGATTAAGCGATGATCAATAGCATCTATAATAGCGTCGTATGATCCTTTTGCTCTTAATGGATTAACATTTGGAGGATTATTAGCCTGATGATTATTGATCTTATAATAATGCGACCCTCCTAACTCTTCGTAAGTTTTGCCAATAATATAAATTGGATTCCCGGCCTTTTTAATGTCCATACTAATTGCTTTCCTTACATCTGGCAAAATCCCCAAGGCAGAAATTAACAATGTTGGTGTTACTGGACCAGAATTTGATTCATTATACAAACTATCTTTCCCTGAGATAAAAGGAGTGTCTAAACCTAATGCTATATCATAACAGGCTTGAGCAGCCATAGTAAGACTGCCCATACAATCCGGGTTCTCAGGATTTCCCCAGCTGAAGTTATCTAACAAAGCAATTCTCCTTCCTCCAACAGAGATGTTATTCCTTATAGCCTCATCAATGGCTGAAGCTGCCATTCGGTAAGGGTCTATTTTACCATACTCAGGATTAATTCCATTAGATATTGCAATCCCTTTCCAAGAATCGGGTAAGGGTTTGAGGACAGCTGCATCCCCTGGGCCGTCACAATTAATTCCCTGCAACGGTTTTAACACAGTAATAGATTTAACCTCATGATCGTATGTACGAATAATTGACTCTTTACTGCAAACATTTGGAGAAGATAAGATGGAGATCAAATCCTGATTATACTCTTTTTGAGTCTTCAAAGGTTTCATGTCAAATTTTGGTTTTAAAATGTTAGCCTTTCTCTTTATTTTAAGCTTACCAAACATAAAATCCGTATCTAGATTGCCTTCGATCTTGCCATTATAATAAATGTTTAGTTTTGTGCCGCGGATGAATTCTCCGAGGGGAATTGCTTCCACATCTTCATCTTCAAATATCTCAATTACTCTCTCTAAATTTTCTGATGGAACGCTTATAAGCATTCTTTCTTGAGATTCAGATGTCCAGATTTCCCATGGCTCCATATTAGGATTCTTTAGAGATACACGGTCTAAGTGAATTTCACACCCACATCGAGATCTCTCTGCAGTCTCCCCCACAGCTGAACTTAGCCCACCCCCACCTAAATCTGTTATTGCAGTTGCCAGTCCAAGATCACGAACCAGCATAATCCCCCGCTTAATTTTCTCTTCTTCAATTGGATCTCCTATCTGGACTGCACTTACAGAAGTTTCTTCAGAATTCTCGTTAAGAATGGCTGAAGCAAAAGTTACACCATGAATACCGTCCCTACCTGTTTTTCCACCAATTAGAAGTGGAACATCTCCCGGTTTTACTTTGGTAAAATACCTGCTCTTTTTTACTAATCCAACAGATCCACAAAAAACTATTGGATTACAAATATAGCTCTCATCGAAAAAGATGGAACCATTTACTGTAGGTATACCGATATTATTACCATAACTACCTATCCCGGCGGTGACATAGGAGAAAACAAAACTAGGGTGTTTGAAACCGTGAGGTACTTGTTTATAAGGGAGATCTATTGGGCCGAAACATAGAACATTTGTATTTGCAATAGGATCTCCCCAAACTCCTAAAATATCCCTAATAACTCCTCCTACACCTGTAGAGGCCCCCCCAAAGGGCTCAAGCGAACTGGGATGATTATGTGTCTCGACCTTGAAGGCAATTGCTATATCACCGTCAAAGTCAACGATGCCAGCATTATCTAAAAAAACTGAAAAACACCAATCTTTATTTAACTCATTAGTTACTCGAAAAATTGTACTCTTTAGGAGATTATCTATTAACTGCCCATCGTTTAACTCTACTTTACTCGTGAAAGTCTTATGAACGCAATGTTCACTCCAAGTCTGAGCCAACGTCTCAAGTTCAAGATCGGTTGGATTTCTTTGAAGTTTAATGTAATACTTTTTTATCTTTAACATTTCAGAGCGACTAAGAGAAAGATTCTTCTCATTACTCAGTAATAGAAGCTCCTTGTCACTTGCATCTAAGATCCCCATTTATTCAGTGACCTCTAAAATACTATAATCTTGACTAACAGGATTCACAAGTAATTGCTTACACATGCGTTCAACATCGTTTCTCGTATATTTCCCTTTTATACTAAATACTTTTGAAGTCTGAACTTCTTTTACTAAATTGAAACCTAATGATCGAAGACCCTTTAAAGTCGACTCCCCTTCAGGATCTTGAACTCCTTTTTTATAAGATATCCTCACTTCCCATAGCATGCTATCACCATGCTCTCGATATTTCTCATTTTAAAGATATAAAGAGTTTGTTCCAAATGAATTTTACAATAATCCTAGTACAAACTATTTTTATACCTGTTGTTAAAATATCACTGAATTAGTCATGCTTACTAAACGCATAATACCTTGTTTAGATGTTAAAGATGGAAAAGTAGTAAAAGGTGTGAACTTCAAGAATCTAAAATTTGCTGGTAATCCTGTAAATCTTGCTAAAATGTACGATGTGCAAGGTGCTGATGAGATAGTTTATTTGGATATTAGTGCATCTCCACAGGGGAGAAAGACTATGATAAATGTTGTTAAGGAAACAGCAGAACAAGTATTTATTCCATTAACAGTTGGTGGGGGAATTAATGAATTACGTGATATTCGAAAAATTCTTAAAGCAGGCGCCGATAAAATCTCGATAAATACCGCAGCAGTAAAAAATCCAAATATAATAAAAGAAGGCTCGCAAAAATTTGGATCTCAATGTATTGTTACAGCTATCGATGTGAAAAGGAATTACACATTGAAAAAGGATAAGATTTGTGTAGATGTTTCTAATGGAAAATGTTGGTTTGAAGCATATACTTACGGAGGAAGAGAATCAACAGGTAAAGATGCAATAGAATGGGCAAAACAAGTTGAAAAATTAGGTTCTGGAGAAATACTTCTGACAAGTATGGATGCTGATGGCACAAAGAAAGGATTTGATTTGGCTTTAACTGAGAGGATTTCAAACGAAATAAATATCCCAATAATAGCAAGTGGTGGCGCAGGAGGTCTTGAGCATATCCATGAAGTATTGACGAAAGGAAAGGCAGATGCAGCTCTAGCGGCTTCTATTTTTCACTTCAAAAAATACACCGTAGGTGATATAAAGGAATATCTTGCAAAAAAAGGAGTAACAATCAGGATATGATTAATTTGTAAATCGAAGATATCTTTAATATCCAAATGTAAAAAATATTATATCAAATAAAAATGAGACCAAAAGTAGCGATTATTGATTTTGGAGTAGGAAATTTAAGAAGTGCTCAGAAAGCTTTTGAGCTTAGTGGGGCTAATGCAGTAATAGTAAAAGATCAAGATACTCTAAATACATGTGATGCAATTGTTTTGCCTGGAGTTGGTGCATTTTGCGATGCAATGAATAATTTGGACCCATTTAATAAACTACTTATTGAAAATAGTAAAGATAAACTAATATTTGGTATATGTTTAGGAATGCAACTATTTTTTGAGCAAAGTGAAGAAAATGGATTACATAAAGGGTTAAAACTGATGAAAGGTGGTGTGATTAAGTTACCTAATAATGTAAAAATCCCTCATATTGGATGGAACACTATAGATATTAAAACCGAAAATAATTTACTGAAAGGGGTCAAAAATAAAGAATACTTTTACTTTGTACATTCTTACTATGCTTTACCTTTAGAAGAAATAACTTTAGCAACAACTCACTACGGAGCTGAAATACCGGCAGTTGTAAGTAAAGGAAATATATTAGGCACTCAATTTCACCCAGAAAAAAGTGGTAAAGCAGGACTAAGAATTATTGATAATTTTGTTGATTTAGTAAGAGAAATGTGAAATTTAGAAATAATAATTTAAAATGGTAGAACCAAAATGAAAAAAAAAGTTGTTTTTATAATTGGTCATACTAAGTTTAGAGACGAAGAGTTGCTTGAACCAAAGAAAATTCTTAAAGAAAATGGAGTAAACATTACTATTGCATCTTCTTCTCTGAAAATTGCGGAAGGAATGTTAGGAATTAAAATTCGGCCAGATATTCTTATTAAAGACATTAAAGTCGAGAATTATGATGCAATCATTTTTATAGGTGGAGTTGGTGCTACTGAGTATTGGAATAATAAAACTGCTCATTATATTGCTAGTGAAACTCTAGAAAAAAATAAAATACTGGCTGCTATTTGTATAGCACCAATAACAATTGCAAATGCTGGGTTGCTAATAGGAAAAAAAGCTACGGTTTATCAAAGTGAAATTAATAAAATTAAAGATAAAAAAGCAATTTATACAGGTTCTAAAGTTGAAAGAGATGGAAATATAATTACAGCTCAAGATCCATCATCTGCAAATGAATTTGGCAAAGCTATTTTATCTGCTATACAATAAAAATTAAGCCAAATGGATTTAGAAGGATTTACTAAAAGGCGACTAATCAAGGGAATAGCTGAAGAAGATATTTTAGAAGAGTTAGATAAGTTAGTAAAAGAATTTAAAAATTGGAGTACAAATAAACGTCAGAATTTTTCGAGAGCTTTGTATCAAGAAGTAACAACGAGCTTAGAATACAAGAAGATTAAAAATCCTTTTTTAAAAACTCTTTTAGATTATCCAAAGTCGGGAGTTGCCATGGGAGAATTTGGAGTTGGTTCACGGGGTGAAGGGGATTTTTTTGTACATAAAAAAATATCAGAAATTATTGGCAACATAGATGTTATAGTTGGTCCAAAGGATCAAGATGATGCTGGAGTGGTAGAATGTAGTGGAGATTATGTTACATTAGCCTTGGACGGCACTCATTCAAGGCTAAGTGATTTTCCATTTTTAGCGGGGTTCCATGCAGCTCGAGCTGCATTGAGAGATGTTTGTGTTATGGGATCAAATCCTGTAGCTATGATGAGTGATCTGCATCTTGCAGATGATGGTGATATAGGGAAGCTATTCGACTTTACAGGAGGGGTTTCGTGCATTGGAGACTTAACGAATGTTCCTCTGGTTAGTGGGAGTACCTTACGAGTAGGTGGGGACATGGTATTTGGAGATAGATTAGTATCTGGAGTTGCAGCTGTTGGAGTTTCGAATACCTTCCCTAAAGTTAGAAGAAACGCAGAAAACGGAGATATAATACTACTAACAAAAGGTAGTGGAGGAGGAACTATAACAACCATTGCAATTTATAATAAATATTTTGAAATAATAAAAGAAACACTTAATGTTGAATTCACTGACGCTTGTTACACACTTTTCAAAAATGGTATTGGAGCTATTCATACTATGTGTGATATAACAAATGGAGGCATAAGAGGGGATGCTTCGGAAATATCTAGAACATCTGGAAAAAAATTTCTTTTAAACGAAGATGCTTTACTTGGGGCTATAAATAAAAAAGTGTTGGATATGCTGATTGAACTTGAAATAGATCCACTCGGAATTTCTACCGATTCACTGATGTTAATTCTCCCCGAAGAAAATGTTTCAAATATATGTAAATATTTAAAAAAGGTGACAAAGATTTATGAAGTAGGGCATATAGAAGAAGGGAACGGGGTAATGACCCTTGGAAAGAAAGAAAAAGAACTTAAAACCTTGTTCCGGGAATCCCCTTATACAAAAGTTAAACAGGTAGTAGGTCAAATTGGACCTAAAAATATCGAAAATAAAAAAAATAAGCTGGAAAATTCGCGCTTAAAAACATTGGCAAAAAAAAGGGAGGTTTCTAATTACATACGGAGGTCTTGAAATGAAGACGGGAACTGAGAAGTTAAAACGGGGCTTAGCTCAGATGCTGAAAGGAGGTGTGATTATGGACGTCACAAATTCTAATCAAGCAGGCATTGCGGAAGATGCGGGTGCAGTCGCTGTTATGGCACTAGAACGTGTACCTGCTGACATAAGAGCTGCAGGTGGAGTCGCTAGGATGGCAGACCCCAAAAAAATTTTTGAAATAATGGAAACAGTAAATATTCCGGTTATGGCAAAAGTTCGGATTGGCCACTTTGTAGAGGCCCAAATTCTTGAAGGAATGGATATAGATTTTATAGATGAAAGTGAAGTATTAACCCCCGCTGATGAATACAATCATATTGATAAAAAAAAGTTTAAAGTACCATTTGTATGTGGAGCCAGAAATCTTGGTGAAGCTCTCCGCAGAATAGGAGAAGGAGCAGCAATGATACGTACAAAAGGAGAGGCAGGATCAGGAAATGTAGTAGAAGCGGTTAGACACACACGAGAAGTTATGGGGTCAATCAGGAAGATTCAAAATATGCCTAAAGAAGAGCTAATGACAGAGGCAAAGAATCTAGGAGCACCCTATGCGCTAGTTAAGGAAACTGCTAAGCTAGGTAGATTACCGGTTGTAAACTTTGCAGCAGGTGGAATTGCCACTCCCGCAGACGCCGCTTTAATGATGCAATTTGGAGCTGATGGAAATTTTGTAGGATCAGGAATTTTTAAATCTAGCGAACCAGAAGAACGAGCAAAAGCTATTGTAAAAGCAACCACTAATTTTAACGACCCTAAGATATTAGCTGAAGTATCAAAGGGTATTGGCAAAGCAATGAAAGGCTTAGATATTAAATCTTTAAAACCAGAGGAGTTGCTCCAAACACGAGGAATATAATTTTTCAATTTTCTTTAAAATATTGAGATTTAAAAGGTTTAACCAGATAAATTGGTGATAATAGTATGGATATAGGTGTTTTGGGATTGCAAGGAGATGTTACGGAACACGTAACAATGTTGATGAAGATTCTTAAAAAAGAAGAAATACATGTTGTAAAAACTCGCAAAGAAATTGAAAGTTTAGATGGTCTGATTATACCCGGAGGCGAGAGTACCACAATTGAAAAATTAATGAAAAATCATGGAATAGATACTGCAATAAAAAATAAGCATCCACCTATATTTGGAACCTGTGCAGGGTCAATATTACTTGCAAAGAAAATTGTTAACAGCAAACAATCATCATTGAAACTCATGGATATTAAAATTGAGAGGAATGCTTATGGAAATCAGAGCGAGAGTTTTGAAATTAAGATAAATATCCCCATATTAGGTAAAAATCCATTTAAAGCAATATTTATCAGAGCTCCAATTATAAGGGAAGTCGATAAGGAAGTTGAGATTCTAGCTGAATATAGGGGAAATCCGATCTTAGCTAGGCAAGACCAATATTTTGTATCTTCATTCCATCCTGAACTCACAAATGACATCCGAATACACAAATACTTTATTACTGAGGTTGTAAAATGTGCGGCTTAGCAGGGATTCTAAACAAAAATGGGGAACGCATCTCAGGGGAAAAAATAACCTTAATGGTAGATAACATGAAGGTTCGTTACGATGGCAGGGGCGGAGGGTTTGCAGCATATGGTATCTATCCGAAATATAAAAATCAGTATGCCCTCCACATTTTTATTGATGATATTGAAGCAAGAGAGAGAACTGAAGAATTCTTAAAAGGCGTGATGGATATAGTGAAAGATGAAGAAGTTCCTACTGCCAATATATCTGAAATACCAAAAGCACATGAAACGTGGAGATATTTCGTAGATGTGCCGAACAGTGTGACTAATAAAGATGATTATGTAGTTAAAATTGTAATGAGAATTACAGATGAAATAGATGGATCATACGTTGCTTCTAGTGGCAAAAATCTAGGAGTGTTCAAAGCTGCAGGTATGCCTTGTGATGTCGCAAGACTTTTTGAAATTGATAGATACAAGGGTTATTGCTGGACAGCTCATGGACGTTTTCCAACAAACACTCGTGGATGGTGGGGTGGCGCACATCCATTTAACCTTCTAGATTGGTGCGTTGTACATAATGGAGAAATAAGTAGTTATGGGACAAATAAGCGATATCTTGAAACATATGGTTACAAATGTAAATTTCGAACTGATACTGAAGTTATAACTTACTTATTTGATCTATTAGTGAGAAAACATGGACTTTCATTGAAAACAGCATCAACGGCATTGACGCCTCCTTTTTGGAAACATATAGATTCTATGCCTGAAGAAGATAGGACAATTTACACCAAAATTAGGATGGTATATGCTTCCGCTATGCTTAATGGACCTTTTGGTATAATTGTGACTAATAAGGGCAACATGATTGGACTTAATGATAGGATTAAACTTAGGCCACTAATCGCAGCACAATCCGAGGAAAGTACCTTTATTGCTAGCGAAGAATCGGCTATCAGAACTATTTGTAATAACCCTGAGGAGATTTGGGCTCCAAAAGCAGGAACACCTGTAATTGCTAAAGTCGAAGATGCCAATTTGGAAGAGGTATAAAATATGGGGAATCTACCATCTGAGTTTTTTGTTAATGTCGACATCAAACGTTGCACAGGATGCCTTAGATGTTCATTAGAATGTCCATTTGACGTACATGTTTATCAGAAAAATGAATTTAAGAAATCTGGAGACGGGAAAGAAAAGCGTAAAAACTATATTATTAGATACCATGAAAACTGCACTGCTTGTCAGCGATGTGTTTACACATGCCCTGAAAAAATCATTACAATTGAAAAACGTCCACAAGCATTTGCAACTCATCCTATATGGGCTCAAAAAACAATTAAAGACATTCAGGTTCAAGCTCAAACCGGGGGTATTATATTATCAAGTATGGGAAATGAAAAGCCCTATAGAGTCTTATTTGACCATCTTGTTCTGGATGCCTGCCAAGTTACTAATCCTGCAATTGATCCTCTTCGCGAACCAATGGAACTTCGAACTTTTTTAGGTCGGAAGTCAGAAAAGATTGATTTTAACTCGGATATTCCACCAAATCTAAAGCTTGATACCCCAATTATGTTTGCCCATATGAGCTACGGGGCAATAAGTCTAGAAGCCCATAAATCATTATCAAAAGCTGCAAAAATGCAAGGGACTTTTATGGGTACAGGAGAAGGAGGACTACACAAAGATCTATACCCTTTTTCTGATCATATTATAGTTCAAATAGCAAGTGGACGATTTGGTGTTCATGAGGAATACCTGAACGTAGCATCCGCGATAGAAATAAAAATTGGACAAGGAGCAAAACCAGGAATAGGTGGACACCTTCCTGGAATGAAAATTGATGAAGCCATATCCCAGACGAGAATGATACCAATTGGAACTGATGCAATATCCCCTGCTCCTCATCACGATATCTACTCAATAGAAGATCTATCAAGACTAATCTATTCTTTGAAAGAAGCAACGAGATATAAAAAACCTGTATTTGTAAAAATTGCGGCAGTGCACAATTCAGCTCCAATTGCAACTGGTGTAATCCGTGCAGGAGCTGACGCTGTGGTTGTTGATGGTTTTACTGGCGGTACAGGTGCTGCGCCACAAGTTATTAGGGACAACTTAGGCATTCCAATTGAAGCTGCAATAGCATCTGTTGACGAACGACTTAGAGAAGAAGGAATAAGACATTGGGGATCGATAATAGCTAGTGGTAGTATACGAAACAGCGGCGACATAGCCAAAGCTATAGCATTGGGCGCTGATGCCGTTTATACAGGAACCGGGGCTCTTATATCCCTTGGATGCACAGTTTGCAAACAATGTTATACTGGAAAATGTCCATGGGGAATAGCAACTCAAGACCCAAAGCTTAGAAAACGACTTAATCCTGAAAAAGGTGCAATAGCTGCATCTAACTTAATAAAAGGCTGGAGTCATGAACTTAAAGAGATCCTTGGTGCCCTTGGATTGAACTCAATTGAGAGTTTAAGAGGGAACCGCGATAGATTACGAGGCGTTGGATTAACTCAGGCTGAACTTGATGTTTTAGGTGTTTTACCAGCGGGGAAATGAAATGACTAAAAACAAATTGAATATGAAAGAAGTTGTGATAAATGGTGAAGGGCTAGAAAATAAGGAATTAAACGATAAAGTTGAAAATGCTATTATTCATAAAACAAAAAAAATTACACTCACAAACATTAACGGGCATAGATACATCTCAAATGGGATTAAAGATAAGGTAGAAATTGAGATTCATGGTACCGCAGGAGACGACCTAGGATCTTTCATGGACGGACCTAAGATAATTATCCATGGGAATGCTCAAGATGGATTAGGTAATACAATGAACAATGGAATTATTATTGTTCATGGCGATGCCAGAGATATTGTTGGTCATAGTATGAGAGGGGGTAAAATAATGATTGACGGAGATGTAGGATATCGCGTTGGAATTCATATGAAAGAATACAAAGGGAACTTTCCTACAATAATAGCGGCGGGAGTTGCAGGAGATTTTCTTGGAGAATACATGGCTGGTGGGAGGATCATAATATTAGGCATAAATGATAGTGAATCAGATATTATTGGGGATTGGATAGCTACTGGAATTCATGGGGGAATTGTTTATATTAGGGGATCCGTTCCAGAGAGGAAACTTGGTGTATCTGCGAAAATTATGGAAATAGACAAAAATGACATGGAATTCCTTAATACTGCAATAGGAGAGTTCTGTGAAATATTTGGATATGAATTAAAAGAAATTATAAAGGAAAAATTTATAAAAATTGTTCCATCAAAACTCCGACCATTTGGAGAGATGTATACAGAATAGACTATCCTTCAAGTATCCTTTCAACTGCACAAACAGTGTCTTTTGGTTTAAGATTCATTAACGTCACTCCCTGAGTAATTCGGCCTATAATAGAAATTCCATTAACAGGAACTCTAATTGCTATTCCATTAGAACTCATCAACATAATCTCATCCTCATCATGAACAACTTGAATTCCGATTACATGGCCATTTCTACTACTTGTGATAATATTAATAACACCTTTACCACCCCGCCTTTGAATCGGGTATTTATCAAAGGATGTCCGCTTACCAAATCCATTCTTTGTTACTGTTAGAAGTGTTAATTTTTTCTGAAGAATCTCCATACCTACAACTGTATCATTCTTGCGAAGTTTAATTCCTCGCACTCCCATAGCTGTTCTCCCCATTGGACGAACATCTTTTTCGTTGAACCTAATAGACTTACCTCTAGCAGTACCCATAATCACTTCGCAGTTTCCATCAGTCTTATTCACACAAATAAGCTCATCACCTGAAGAAATTGTTATTGCTTTTATACCTGTTCTTCGTGGATTTTTATAAGCAGACAATAATGTCTTCTTCACCTTCCCCTTCTGGGTGCCCATTAGAAGGAAATGCTCCTCATCAAAATCTTTTATTGGAATTGTAGCAGTTATGTACTCATCATCGGTTATCTCAAGAAGATTAACCATAGCTTTTCCTTTGGAGTATCGACCACTTTCCGGTATCGTGTAAACCTTCTTCCAGTAAACTTTTCCTTTATTTGAAAAGAAAAGTAGGTAATCGTGGGTAGATGCTATAAATAAATTAGATACGACATCTTTTTCTTTAGTTTCCATCCCTATAATGCCTTTACCACCCCGTCTCTGACTACGATAAGTAGTTACGGGAAGACGCTTGATATAACCACTGTTTGTTATTGTAACAACCATGTCTTCAATGGCTATGAGGTCCTCTATTGTAAGGTCATCGTATGCTTCGACAATCTCAGTCCTCCTTGAATCGCCATACTTATCTCTCAGTTCTATAAGTTCATCTTTAATAATTGTCAAAACCTTTTCTTCAGAAGCTAATATGCCTTTTAGAACAGATATCCTAGTTAGTAACTCACGATGCTCACCCTCAACTTTCTCTCTTTCAAGTGCTGCTAGTCGCTGGAGTTTCATATCCAATATAGCTGACGTCTGTAGTTTAGTTAGCGAAAACTTACTAATAAGAGCCTCCCTCGCAGCCTCAACAGTATTGGATCCTCGAATGATTTTTACAACTGTACTAATGTTCTTTAAAGCCATACGAAGCCCTTCAAGAATATGAGATCTTCTCTCCGCTTTTTTCAATTGAAATTCAGTACGTCGATTTACAACATCGATTCTGTGAGTTATATATTCTGAAAACAATTCTTTTATTGTTAATACCCTAGGTTTTCCATCAACAATAGCTAGGTTAATTATCCCGAAAGTAGACTCGAGCCGAGTATGTTTATAAAGTTGGTTCAACACTACCTCAGAAATTGCACTACCCTTAATTTCTATTACTATACGCATACCTTCCCTATCGCTTTCATCTCGAAGATCAGATATACCCTCTATTTTCTTCTCTCTCACGAGTCCAGCGATTGCCTTAATAAGTTTGGCCTTATTGACCTGATAAGGAAGCTCAGTGACAAGAATTCGTTCCTTATTATTATTATCTTCTTCGATTACGGCCTTAGCTCTAAGCTTTATGGTCCCCCTACCCGTTTGAAAAGCTTGGATAATACCGGCCCTTCCATGTATGAATGCACCTGTTGGAAAATCGGGTCCAGGAATATGTTCCATTATCTCTGAAATATCGATATTTTTATTATCTATGATTGCAATAGTTGCGTTCACAACTTCAACTAGATTATGAGGTGGAACATTTGTGGCCATTCCAACTGCGATACCTGACGATCCATTTAAAAGAAGATTCGGAAGCATTCCAGGTAGTACAGTTGGTTCCATTAGTGACTCGTCAAAATTTGGAATATAATCAACGGTTTTCTCCTCGATATCTGAGAGAATTTCTTCCGCAATTTTAGAAATCCTAACTTCAGTATAACGCATTGCTGCTGCAGCGTCGCCGTCCAAACTCCCAAAATTCCCTTGTCCGTCTATTAGTGGATATCGCATTGAGAAATCCTGAACCATACGGACAAGAGCATCGTATACAGCTATATCACCATGTGGATGATATTTACCTAAGACTTCACCTACAATTCTAGCACTCTTCTTATGGGGCTTATTGTGCGTATTTCCAAGTTCGTGCATAGCGTAAAGAATACGCCTATGAACGGGTTTTAAACCATCACGAACATCAGGAAGAGCCCTGCCGACAATTACACTCATCGCGTAATCGATATAGCTCTTCTTCATCTCGTCTTCTATTTTAACTGGGACAATTTTTTCCTTAGCTGATGGTGAATTTCCTTCCATTTTTAAATGTCTAAAGATCTTACCTCGCTAGCATGCCTCTCAATAAAATTCCGACGAGGCTCTACTTTATCACCCATAAGCATATGAAAAATCCTATCCGCCTCCATAGAATCAACGAGAGTCACCTTTAGAATCGTGCGTGTGTCAGGATTCATTGTTGTTTCCCAGAGTTGAGTTGGATTCATCTCACCGAGGCCCTTATATCGTTGCATAGTAGTACCTTTTTTCCCACGTTTGATAATATATTCCAAAAGACTCGAAATAGTAGGAATTTCTAAGTTTTCATTACCCTTGATTATTATTGGAAATTTACCAGTAGTTCTTTGATGTATGTTATGCAACCTTTTGAAATCAGAAGTGAAAAAAATACTAGAGTCCATCTCTAAGCCATTATATGAAAATGCCAGAATTCCACCTTGTGGATGGTCAGGATTTGTTTTTTTATCAGATAAAACGCACGAAGTAATCCCAGATAATGCTTGAGCAATATTCTGAATATTAATTTCTTCAATATCTAACATGATGTTGAGTAAATTAACATCCATGTCTTTCCGAACTTTGGAATAAAATCCGGCATATAGAGTTAAAGATTCTAACAGGGATTTCATCTCATTAATATCCAAAACATGATTATTGGAACGCAAAATTAAATCCTTAATCCCCATATCCTGATATAATTGTTCGACCTCTCTCTCACTATATGCGTAGCTCTCCATTCTTTTCTTTTTTATCTTATAAAGAGGAGGCTGAGCAACGTAAATATGCCCTTCTTTAACGAGTTCTTTCATCTGACGATAAAAAAATGTTAAGAGAAGAGTTCGTATATGTGAACCATCAACATCTGCGTCTGTCATGAGTATAATTTTATGATACCTTAGTTTCTCTAGATTAAACTCAGTGTCAACACTTGTACCTAATGCAGTTATCATCGCCCTAATCTCAGCATTTTCAAATATTTTATCTACCCTCGCTTTTTCAACATTGAGAATTTTACCTCGAAGTGGGAGGATAGCTTGATAGGTTCTGTCTCTTCCCTGTTTAGCACTGCCACCAGCAGAATCTCCCTCAACTATGTATAATTCACATAAAGACGGGTCCTTCTCAGAACAATCTGCTAACTTCCCAGGGAGAGCACTACTCTCTAATGCGGTTTTACGCCTAATAAGTTCCCTTGCTTTTCTTGCAGCCTCCCTTGCCCTCATTGCTAGGGTGGCCTTTTCGATAATTTTTCTTGCAATTTCAGGGTTTTCCTCAAAAAATTCTGAGAAACCCTCACCAGCAAGAGAACCTACAACCCCTTTCATTTCATTATTTCCTAACTTGGTTTTTGTTTGGCCCTCGAACTGAGGATCAGGGAGTTTAAGGTTAATTATTGCTGTTAGACCCTCACGAATATCTTGCCCGCTAAGGGTCTCACCTTCTTTATATAAATTGTTCTTTTTACCGTAATCGTTTACATTCCTTGTAAGAGCAGAGCGAAAACCTATTAAATGCGTCCCTCCTTCCCTAGTATTTATACTATTAGCAAAAGCATAAATATTCTCGACGTAACTGTCAGTGTACTGCATTGCAATGTCTAATTGCACGTTTCCACTTTTTTTTTCAAAATATATTATCTTATTATGGAGGGGAGTCTTGTTATTATTTAAATATTCAACATATGATACAATACCTCCAGGATATTGGAAAATATCTTCTCTACCTGAAACTTCTTCGAATAATGATATTTGTACTGATTTGGTTAGAAATGCTAACTCCCTTAGGCGATTGGAAATTGTTTCATAGTTAAATTCAATATTGTCAAAGATACTCTTATCAGGCTTAAAAGTTATCTTAGTTCCAGTTTCAGTGGCCTCCCCCTTAACCTTTAACGGGGTCATACACTTACCAAGCTCATAGCGATGATGGTAGATCTTACCTCCTCTTTTTACTTCTACCTCAAGCCATTCAGACAACGCATTTACAACACTAACTCCAACACCATGTAATCCGCCGGAAATACGATATGTTTTATGATCAAACTTCCCACCAGCATGAAGCATAGTCATTGTTACTTCTACCCCCGATTTTTTATATTTAGGATGTTTATCAACAGGTATTCCCCTTCCATCGTCAAAAACACTTATGCTCTTGTCCTTTTTTAAAACGACATCTATACGTTTACAAAAGCCTGCTAACGCTTCATCAACACTATTATCAACTACCTCATAGATTAGATGATGAAGTCCCTCTGAACCCGTGCTGCCAATGTACATACTAGGCCGCTTTCTAACGGCTTCTAAGCCTTCTAAAACCTCAATGTCTTTGGCCGAATAATCCATAATTTTCTACCTACAAAAAAATATATTTAGTCCCGAAAATGTTAATGTAATCCATACTTTATAAAGCTTCTTATTTAAACATTAAAAATTACAAAAATAGAATAGGATGAATGAGTTAATCAAAACCAAGTAATAATACTTATTAATCAAGGAGTAGTAGGTTATTGTAATGGAAGCCTGGGTTGAGAAATATAGGCCTATGAGGATTATAGATATTGCTGGTAATCCAACCGCTAAAAAATCTTTATCCGATTGGATTAAAGCCTGGAATGAAGGAATCCCCCCAAAAAAAGCGGTGCTGATTCATGGCCCGGGAGGCGTGGGTAAGACCTCGTTAGCTGTGGCTCTGTCAAAAGAATTAGGTTATGATTATATTGAACTTAACGCTAGCGATATCCGATCAGGATCAATAATAAACAGGATAGTTGGTACAGCTGCGACACAACATACTCTCGTATCTAAAATTAATAAAAGGATTATCATTTTGGATGAAGTAGATGGTATTCATGGAAAATCGGATTATGGGGGATTAAAAGCATTAAAAAATTGGGTTAAAATGACCCTCCACCCAATAATACTGATTGCTAATGACCCGTGGAATTTGCCCCAAGACTTTCGTTCACTAACTTTTATGTTGCTTCTTAAAAAGGTAGATAAGCGAACAATATTGAAGGTTCTAAAAGAAATTCAACTTAAAGAAGGTAAATCAATAGATGAAAAGGTTCTTAAAATTCTATCCGTTAATGCAAATGGAGACCTAAGAGCTGCAATAAATGATCTTCAAAGTTTGACAGAAGGTAAGAATAATCTCACATTAAACGATATAAAAAATCTCCATGGAAGAGACAGCCAAATCAAGATTTTTGAATCTATTCGAAGAATATTTAAATCAAATTCCTGTACTAAAGCTAGAGAAGCAGTTAACGAGTCGGAAGAAGATCCAGACTTGATTATGAAATGGGTTGTTGAAAACCTTCCTAGAGAATATTCAGATCCAAATGATCTAGCTCTTGGGTATAAAAACCTATCTAAAGCGGATATTTACAAAGGCAGAATCCTCAAAAGACAAGCTTGGATACTTCTGAAATATTCAATAGATTTGATGTCTGCAGGGGTGGCAATGTCAAAAACAAAAATATACAAAGCATATACGAGATATCAGTTTCCAGAAACTTTCATCTTATATTCAAAATCAAGGAAGAAACGTTCTATTTTGAATTCAATAGCTGATAAAATACAAGGGAAAAAAGAAACAATAAATGAAAAAGTTCACTGCTCAAAAAAAATTGCTTTCAAAGAATTCATTCCATTAATTCAATTAATAATGAATCAAAACCATGAAAAGGCAGTTGAAATTGCATCTGAATTAAAGCTTGATCTTGAAGAAATAAAATATTTAGTAGAAAATAAAGACCCTATCAAGATTTATGAAGATTCTAAAAAGCTAACAGATCAACAGATTAAGAATTCTTGGAAAACGATAAATCAGGCGTTTATAACAGAATTTAATTCAATTTAGATTTAAAAAAAAAAATTGGTCTTTCAGAATTCATTTCTAAATATCCTGGATAATATTTGAGATTGTTTTCCATCATTCTAGAAAATTTGATAGTGAAACTTGCTTTGCATTATCCTTTTCAAATACTGATACAATGCTCATTTCTAAAAGACGTACTCTTTGCTTTAAATAATCATCAAGATTGTAATTATTTATTAGACTTTTTGTTAATTTCAAATATTTCTCAACTGAACCTTTATGTACTGTAAGAACAAGGTTGGTGTTACATTTTCTACACTTTCCAGATAGCGGTATTCGACGATATTTAGAATTGCATTTAGTACATCGAAATGTTTGTTTTGAAAAGGCTCTAAGATTACCTGCTATATCTGGAAGAAAATGGCTTTCGATGACCCGTTTAGCTACGTCTATCTCATTTACAGCATTTATCTTACTTGCTATTTTTAGTTGTTCTTTAACCTTTTCTTCCATAGAACCGAGTGTTTTGTATGCGCTTATAGTTGGACCTGAGTTAATGTCAGTTGTGGAGTGAGTAAAATTGAGAGAGTTATATTGAGTGTTTTTTCCAATCCTATCAGCAATTGTTTCTATATGAATATCTTGAGGATTGATATATTTTAAAGTACCATTATAGAAATCAAGGGGATATCTTTTACAAACGTCCATATTATGAACTTCTTCATCTACTTCCATAGGATCGAGCTTAGTTGTCAAAACTAAGGGTGTGTCCATTTTACCCCCGCGAGTTATTGGAAGGTAAGATTTAGAGAAATTTAAAAATCCATCGAGTAAGAGAAAGATAGCATCTTCATCCCCATCACAATTTCGTCTTTTAGCAGCATGAAAATAAGGATGCGCATAACACACGTAAGCACTTGTAAATCCAATGATTCTTCCTAATATACCTGCACTGGTATGGGGAGCTAAACCTATTATTAAATGACCCACTAGATTTTCTTTAGTTTCAATATTATAATAAGGAGGTAATTTGTATAATTTAACCAGCATCTCATCTATAAACTTACTAGATCGAAAAAGGTATTCTGCACCACTCTTAGGGATAATTATATCTTGGCACTTAAGCTCTATTACTTGATCAGTGTTTTCAATTTGGTGTCCTTCAATGTCCGTTTCGTATCCTAATTCTTTTATTTTTTTAATAGACACTCCAATTTCAGATGGAATAAAGTGAGTCAAGGGATCATCAGTAGCATCAAATCGGACCGTTCCATCTCTAAAAACGTAGACATCGTTCCTAGAACGCAAAATTCCCTTAGATAAATTTTCAGGGACCTTGTAATCAGAAGTCAATCCAATTACCCCTTTTAAATTATTTCTGGTGTTTCCTACTAAACTGATGGCAGATTTTAATATTTGACCAATATCAACTTGCCTAAAATCATAAAAGCCTGTTCTCATTCCACAGTATTTACAAGTATCACCCTCTCCTTTTTTTCTACAATCTAAACAACAACGGGATAATTTTGTTGGTTTCCCACAATTATCACATAAAGTGTTGATTGATATTGTCCCACATTTTTCACATTCCCGTCTAACAATTTCAATACTAATTTTTTCTTTTTCGGCAGCCTTCACCACATCCCTTGTTCTTCCACCATGTTGGCCCAAAGGGAACAATACATTAACTGGAGGACGCATCTTTCGCTCTTTGGCCTTCTCAGGGCGTCCCATCCTGACTCCAATGAACGTAGGGGCCTTCTCCATGACTTTGATTCCGAAACTGTTTACTAATTCCATTGAATTTTTAGATTTTTCGTAGGCGATTCTAAATTCATCTTGTTCAATTTGGTCAACGCCAAGAACTCGTAATAAGGGGGTATAATCATGAATCAAAACCATCTCACAATCAACCTTATGAGGAACCCCTAATTTTTCAAGGATTTGTTTTTCGGATGATATTTTAATTTGGAGGATAGAATCAATATGTTTCCCGGTTGAAAGCCATTCTGCCAAAACTTTAAGGTCCTTCACTGAGGTATTTTCATAGAAATAAGTAAATCGAGGATGAAGGGGTACACCCGTTTCTTCTGATATTTTAACAGCTTCTGAAGGATTAGGAACCCTTCCTAATAATATCTCAGAATATTTACTACCTTTATCCACTAATTTTTCTAAATCTTGAATCCACCATTCTTCAACATACCCTGATGGCATCAATGGATGATTGTTTTCAAGAAACTCGCCATAGCCAAAAAGGATATCTCCAAGGAATGTAACTTCGCTAATTTCACTTTTTAGTTCTTCTGCTTGAATAAAGGATTCGACCCTAACAATGCTTTGATCATTGAGTTTCACAATTGGGCCTTCTATACTATCACAAGGAGTAACTGCTGCACCTTTACCTGGCCTTTCTGTCTTAATTTGGGTTCCGGTAGCGAGAAAATCATTAAGAATGGCCATTGTCGCTGGATGTATTGATGCTGAACCTAGTCCAGAATTTCTACTTCTTCCATACCTTAAACGAAAACCCCCTTTTTCAGAAGGATGACAAAATATTGGTCTACCTGCAATTATATCTTTTATAAATTTATAACTCTTTTTTATTTTAGTATCTTGAACTTGATTTTTATTTTGGATAGTGTGATTGTTCAGCCAATCCCAACCATTTATTTTAAATTTATCAACATATTTTAATAACTTAGGGGCTTTTTGAAGAACTCCTTCTGCTAAAACTAATATTGCACCCCCACGCACCCGATTAGTTTTGACTCTTTCAAGATCTCTATAACCTGAGATCTCAACTTTATCTGTACCTTCGCCTGTGATTTCAATAGGTATGTTTTTTATAGCATCTCTTACTTCCATTGAAGATGGTAAATATTGTAAACGCGCAGACTCAGCATTATATAAATCAACTTCTTCAGCAAATCTCTCTATCTCATCAGAAGTTGGTTGATATCTTCCAATCCCTAAACTTCTACGGATATAATCTCCAGTTAAAACTGCAACAGCTTGTGCAGAACCCCCGGCAGAACGGATAGGGCCGGCGAAATAAATTGCTAAATAATTAGTATTATCATAATTTTTTTTTATTTCAACTTTAACTATTCCTTCTAATGGAGCAGCAACGACCCCTTCAGTTAATATTGCAAGTGAGGTTCGTAATGCCTGTTCAAGTGCTTCCTTTGTGGATGAAAACTTTCCAAATTTTCCTTCAACAATCTCTTTTGCTAAATTCAAAGCAACTTCTTCTTTAGAAAGCTTTTTTCTGAGTTTTCTTATCCTAGTTGATATCCCTTTAGGCCCTGTGAGACCTTCAACGCGATCAGCTAAATCATTAGCTAAGGCAATTTCGGGAACTAACTCTGGATCAAGACCTTTTTTCCTAGCAGCTTCGGCAATAGAATAAGCCTTAAGTGCTTGAACCTTAAGATTCCTAAAATATTTTTCCATCTATATAAACCTCAAGAGGGTAGTCCTATGATTCATGAGATTCACAATAGGAATTCGCCCTGGGTCAGGAGTGACATTATGTTTTCTTTGAAATGACGTCTGTTCTTGAAATGTCCCAGAACTTATCAAGTTCGTTCCTCGATAATTGTCAACACCTACAGTATGAACATGGCCCAACTGAAAAATATCAGGGACTTCATCAATAAGCATGTAATCAATACTTTCCGCAACTATTGGCACCCTACGACCAAATGTTGGTGTTAAATGCCTCTTTTTTATAATCGTCTCCATTGCTTTCTCGGGTTTTGAATATGATAAGTGTTCAACCGCCGCAATAATGTCATCCATACTTCGTCCATGATAAGACAGAACATTTACACCATGAATATTCAAGGTGGCTGGATTTCCCACCATGTGTACACGGGGGTCCTCGTTTAATTGAAGCGCAAATTCTTCACTAATAGAAGGTTGAGGCTCTGCACGTCTAACGGCATCATGATTCCCAGGTAGGATTATTATTTCGATATGAGAAGGAACGTTCTGGATATAAGAATAAAATTTCTTATATTGCTCTTGGATGTCCTTAATTTTGAGCTCTTTTTCCTGTCCAGGATATATTCCAACTCCATCAACTAAATCTCCGCCAATTAGGAGATACTTTACCCTGTCAGCAATAGCCTTTTGTTTAGCATTTCCTAAATCGCCTTTAATCCATTTTATAAATTTTTCAAATGCCATTTCAATAAACTTTGAACTTCCAACATGGATGTCGGATATAATAGCCATTGATAAAGGATCCAAACTATAATTCGGCTCCCTATTATTAGGTAAATCCGGAAAAACGAGGTCATTTGCAATGATAATGTCTCCTTTTTTAACCGTCTTTCCGATGATTGCAATAACTTCATCAAGTACAATTTCTTTAGAGATTTGCATTAAATTTTTATCTTTTTTTAAGATAATGACGAGGATGGTTCCTGAATAGTCTTCGATGTTTAGAATAATGTTTCCTTTTTTACTTGTTCTTTTATCGTTGACCATGCCTATAATCTGAACGTCTTTTTTTGTTTCTATTTTTTTTGCATGCTCTATGGTACTTACATGAGTGATTTGGATCCTATTCTTTAAGATTTTAGAAAGTTTATCATATCTATATGTAAAGTGATTTAAAAAATCCCCTATATCTCCCCCTGAGTTAGATTTCCCTGTGATATCTTTATCTTTATTTATGTATAATTCTGAGTTGTACTCTTCTGCTAATTTTATTTTTTTCCTTTTTGGAGATATTGATACATTCTTTTTAAATGTTTCAGTATCTCCCTCCAACTCCTCAAGATACTCAGGGGTGATAACCTCAGGACAATTTTCTTTTTTCTTAGTTACCACTAATATTTTTTTTATAGCTTCGTCAACATTTGATCTTTTTTTAATTACTTCCAAGGTATTAGGATGTAGGTTCAAATTACTTTTCAAAAATATATTTAAGATTTCAACATCTTCCATTATACTATCACCTACAATTAATGTAGCTTTCTCTGAGGAAGTTTAAAATTTGATATATTTCGGGTCTTTAAAGCATTAGATAGAAGAATTTTAGTTTGAACCTGATTGATATCTAGTTTAATCTCTTTTGTTCTGCCATATCTTCCTTTACTAACTACTTTAGATGATAATATACCTAGCATATCAAGCTCTAAAATTAAGTCAGAAACACGTCTTTGAGTAAGGCTGTCGATACGTGCATATTTACAGAGCTTCTTATATGTATCGTAAACTTCTCCCGTGGTTATAGTGCGTCCTCCACGCTCGTCTAAACATATTATGGTATATAAGACAAGTTTAGATTGTGTTGGTAATGTTCGACTAGCTTCTAATACTGTGTCCGACTCAATCTTATCATTGGCTTTCCTAACATGCTCTTCGGTAATTTTATCTGAACCTTCTCTTTCAGCAAGCTCTCCTGATACCCGAAGAAGATCCAATGCCTTTCTTGCGTCTCCATGATCTCTAGCAGCTAAAGCGGCGCAAAGAGGAATAACAAACTCTCCTACAACTCCCTGTTGAAAAGCAATTTCTGATCTCTGTTTCAAAATATCTTCCAATTGCTGAGCATTATATGGAGAAAAAACAATATCTTCTCCTCCAAGAGAACTTTGAACACGAGCATCTAGATAATCTGTAAATTTAAGATTGTTTGAAATACCAATAATACTTATCCTTGCCTTTTTTAAATCATCATTGATACGTGTTAGATTGTATAATATATCTCCCTCATCTTTCTGGACTAATTTATCAATCTCGTCGAGTAAAATAACAATGCTCCTTTTTTTATTATCTACGGCCTTTAAAAAAGATGCATATACTTTGTCAGTAGGCCAACCTGTAAAAGGGATTTCTTTTTTAAAATGTTTGGCTAAATTTGCAAGCACTCGATATTTTGTATCGGTTATTTCACAATTAAGGTAAATTGTTTGAATTGGTTTTTTCTTTTTTTTCCCGGTCTTTTCTAATTCCTTACAAATGAATTTAGAAACTATTGTTTTGCCAGTGCCACTTTTGCCATAAATTAAAATGTTTGAAGGTGTTTCATTCTTTAAAGCAGGAGCTAATATAAATGCTAATTTATGGATTTCAATTTTGCGGTGAGGTAACTCTAAAGGTGTATATGAATGTCTTAAAACTTCTTTATTTACAAATATTTGTTCCCTTTCTAATATATTATCAAAAATTCCATTTATAGATGTTTGAAGATCCATTTTTTTATTATAAATTCCTTGGGGCGGTATTATTAAACCTTTATTTCTTTTGGAAACTTTTATTGTTTATTCTGATATATTGAATTTAATATATTTAACATCCTTTCTTTAATGATAATGTAATATATAATGTTTTTTATATATATCACTTTAAAATAATTTATGGCTTCCTAATTTAGATTATAAATCAATAATGTAATTTAATGGTATTTTTTTCTTTTTTTCATAAAAAATGTCGGTTTCCAACACCAAACACCATTAATAAAATTGAGAGGGGGTATGATTTCTTCTGGAACTTTTTATTTATTAAATTATTTTTTAGAAAAAAAATTAATTATAGTAAATTATATATAGTTTTAAAAGAAATAGAGACCAAACCATTTTTTAACTTATGAAAAATAAATAAATTATTTTTTTAAATCTCCAATAGAAATAAACGGGTGTCTGTCTCTATATGTAAACATTTAAAAAAAAAAAATTAAAATCTAATAGTTTCTAAATCACTTGCTATATTCCAAATTATTGTTCTAGCATGCATTGGCAAATTTCGATCATTACTGATTTCATCGAGTAGGTACTGAACAGAACTAACTTTCATTCCAAGATCCTCTTTTTCGTCCATTAAGGTTTTCTTAGCTTCTTCTGTTGAATTTCTAATATTTCTAGGTATTGAAGAATCGTGAATTATCTGATTTAATACTTCAGCGATATCCCCAATTTTTTTGTTATTTTCCATTTTATGTCCACAGAATTTATAAATATTCAATCTCACTATAAAAGATTACCGTGGAAAATTCTTATAAAAATTTATTTGGGAGGCCCAAATGAAAAAAAATTCTGATGATAATTTAAAAAAGATGGCAGAATTGTTACTTTCTAAGGCGACCATGCTTCAATATCATTGTTCAGTATGTGGATCTCCTTTATTCAAAAAAGATAATAGTATTTTTTGCCATAAATGTGGCGAGGTGATACTTAAAGAAGAAAAAGATCAAATCCAAGCTCAACATAAAGAAAAAAATAATACTTTACTCACATTTATGAATAAGGTGGTATGTGTTAAGACGTTAAGTGAACTTTATAGGGGTAAATGCGAACACATAAATAATAAAACCTTTACTGTTATCCTTACAAATGTTGAAAAAAAACACTCAAACGTCAAAACCGGAATTGAAGAATGGATTTCACTTTCTAACCGCCTTTTTATTCAAGGTGATAAAGTAGAATCAATATGGTTAGAAGAAATTCAGGAGGAAAAAAATGCAAATAAGTGAGTTAACGGCGGGTAAAACTAGCGTGAATATAGAAGTTGAAGTTAAAAGTGTAGGCGAAATTAGAGAATTTCAAAAGTATGGTAAACAGGGCCGTGTGGCAACTGCAATTGTTAAGGACGAATCTGGCGAAATGAATTTAACATTATGGAATGAAGATATTGACAAGGTTCAAGCAGGGTTGAAACTTAAGATTGAAAACGGTTATGTTAATGAATTTCAAGGGGATCCACAGTTAACAGCTGGAAAATATGGAAAACTTGTAATTTTAGACTAGGTTCTGAAATTTAAGACTCCCATTTAATAAGCCAACGAGGGTTTTTCTCAATTTATCCTTTTTAACACGGATTTGTACGGTGGAATCTCTTTCTCTTATAGTAACTGAATTATTTTGTGATTTGAAATCCACAGTTACAACATAGGGAACACCGATCTCATCTACACGGGCATATCTACGACCAATAGAACCTTCTTCATCATAGGTAGTGGCGACACCTGCTTTTCGGAGGTCTTCAAATATTTTAAAAGCAATTTGTGGAAGGTTATCTTTAGAAACTAAAGGAAAAATTGCAACTTGTACAGGTGCAAGATACTTTTTCAAGCTTAAATAATGCCTTTCGCCTTCTTCACAATATGCTGATTCAAGTACACAATAAATAATTCGGTCAATTCCAAATGATGGTTCAATAACGTGGGGGATTATTTTTTCCCCTGAGACAGTTTTTTCTTCGCTATGTAAACGTATTTCTTGTTGGGTCAACCGAATTTTTTTCTTAGATATTTGTACTTCCACATAGCCATGTTTTCTAAAAAAAGACATTTCGTTTTGTCCTAATTTTTCAACGGTTTTTGATATTTCTTCTGATAGGTTTTTATATTTAGGTCCTATTTTTCCCATATCAAGCTGGAACTTATTTTCAATCTTTTTTTCTGATTTATCAAATTGTATAAAAGCAGTTAGGTCTGCCTTGCTGAGTTCCATATGAGACGTCAAATCATAGTTTGTTCTATCTGCAATACCTACGACTTCTATCCATCCGAATCGTTTTGTGTGGACTTCAGCATCCCAACAATCCGCGGCATAATGTGCCATCTCAGTCTTAAGATGTTGTCTAAAACGAATATTGTCTTCCTTGATACCAACATCAAGAAGAAAATTTTTTACTAGTACTAATTGATAAGTCAGTAGTTCATGAGCGACAATTTTTTTTTCTACAGCATCTTTAGCTTTTATATTTGTTGGTTCTATTTTCTGAGGTACAAGGAATATTTTTGTATCTGCAATTTCTGGAAAGTTTGGATGGGTTTTCTCCTTAGGGTTCACAAATATCTCAACTTCCGCTTGGTTGAATTCTCTCAATCTTACGACGCCTTGTCTAGGCGATATTTCATTTCTATAGGCTTTTCCAAGTTGGGCAACTCCAAATGGAAGTTTTTTCCTATAGAATTCATAAAGTCTGTTGTATTGTAAGAACATACCTTGAGCCGTTTCTGGTCTGAGATAACCGATCTTTTTATTTCCAGTTCCAATGTGTGTTTTGAACATAAGATTGTAACTATATACTTCTCCTAAAGGGCCTTTACAACTAGAACATTTTACGTTATTATTCTTAATCAAGTCCTCTAATTCTTCAAAAGATAGTCCATCAGTTTGTATTTTCAATACTTCTTTTAAAAAAACATCAGCACGATAAACTTCATTACACTTTAAACACTCAACAAGAGGATCTACAAAACTCTTGACATGTCCTGATGCTATGAAAACTTCTTCGGGGCTAACTGCTGGAGAAAATATTTCTAGGTATCCTTCTTTTATACAGTAATACTCTCTCCATTTATCTTCGAGTCTCTTTTTTAAAGTGGCTCCTAATGGTCCATAATCATAAAATCCACTTACCCCCCCATAAATTTCGTAACTTGGCCAAAGGAAACCCCTCCGAAAAGCAAGTTCCATTACCTTTTCTACTTTTAACATAAGTTTTACCTATTAAAAAAACTTAGAAAATCATATCGTCTCAAGGAGCGTAAGGTCTCTTACAACTCCAATCATATTTCCTTCAGCGTCAATTACAGGAATTTGTTCAACCCTATTTTTTGCCATCTTTCTTGCGCATTCAGATATCGACGTTTTTTTTGTAGCAGTGATGACATTTTTTATCATAACGTCCTTGACTATTTTATCAGGAAGTTCAAGCGTTTTTTTTGTAATGTAAATAACGTTTTTGCTGTCCCAACCCCATTTATCACCTTCAGTGCTTGCGCTCATCTCTGACTTTTTCGTTGATTCAGTTAACCTAGCTCCTTTGAGCAAGTCCATATCGGAAACCATACCAGAAAGCTTTCCATCAGGTCCAAGAACTGGAACCGCAGTATACTTTGATAGTCCCATGATTTCAGATGCAACATTAAGAGGTGTTTCTTCCCAAACGGCTGTAATATTAGGGCTGATTAATGTATCAATAGATTTATTTAATCCCAGTTGTTCGATACCACGCCAAACAATATCACTAATAGTTACAATTCCTAATAATTTTCCTTTATCAACAACTGGAAGTCTTCTAAAACTTGCATTTAAAAATATATTTGCTGCTTTTTTTATATCTTCGTCTGGGTGAATTGTTACGACATCCCCTGTCATAAGCAGCCCTAGTTGAGGTTCATCGGGGGTTTTCAACAAATCCTCTCTTGTGACTATTCCAAGAACCTCATTTGTCCCGCGTTTTACGACAGGCAATCCAGAAACACCATTTTTGATAATTAAGTTTAGTGCTTCTGATGTACTCCCTGGAACTTCAGCAAATACTGTTTCTCCAGTCATTATATCCTTTACTTTCATTTTTAAATCTCGAAAAATATGTTATTTACAGTTTAGAAATTGGTCTCCTTTTACTATGCCTCTTATATCCCCGGTTTCATATCTGTGCAATATAGCTACAATGGGGTCGTATAAATATTTTCTTCTCCCTACTATAATAAAGTTAGCTTCTTTTCCCTCCTCTATGGCGTTGCTACTTAGTCCAAGTATTTTTCTGCCACTTCTGCTATTACCGTGCAGGGTGCGCTGTCTATGCCGAAGATCTGCCAAGGCAGGAGGATTATCCGCATTAATTTGTCCCTTTGGGATATCGCATGGAGATTCATATCCTCTATCAATAAAAGCGGTTCATCTAAGCCTTTTTGCCTTCCAAAGGCTGCGAGGTGGGCTCTTCTGCCCCTTTTCTTGTCTTGGTATCCTGATATGGAAATGCTGTCAATACCCAGGCAACGAATTTTGGGAAATCTTTCTCTGAGATGTAAAATAGCTTCAGGAGAGATGCCAGGATTATTGGTTCTGTACTTTTCGCTTCCTCTGCAGGTTCCGAATCCTGTATGCACGAAAAGGCAGTCTATACCTTCTAGGTTCGCTTCCTCTAAATCCTCAACTTCTACCCAACCTCCGGGGCTTTCCAGGCACTCAAGAAGCAGGGGATTATCAAAAACCAGCTCCTCTGGAGAATACTCCCATATCGCTTTACCATCAGGAATAAAATGCCTCGGGGCGTCAACATGGGTGCCGGTATGGTTATGCAGTTTTATTATAAAACCGCTGGCAGAGTCACCCCTCATTATACTCGTATGTTGCGTAATCAAGGGCTTTGGATTTTTGCCGTAAATAGGTGTTTTATCATTTATAGGATAAGAGAGGAGCAGAATTTTCATTTTAAATGTGTCCCTCAAGCGTTTTTCTGAATACATTAAAGTTCTTTACTAGAGGAATTTGGAGACCAGAGAACGGATTACTTAAGATTGTATCATTTACAAATCCGATGAAAGGCACATTAACTTTTCTTGCTTCTTCATAGTCAGTTAAACTATCTCCGATAAAGAGGACATCATTTTTTTTAAATTTATCCACCTCTAAAATCATATTAATAATTTCAGATTTTAATGCAGGTGTACCATATACACCTCTAAAATATTTCAACATACCGTGATGCTTAACTATCGTACGTAGCTCCCTTTCCGGCGTGCCTGAAGCTATATAGAGACTTAATTTTTTGTAGTATTCTCCTAAAAACTCGAGGGTCCCTAGTGTAAGGGGGCACTGCATTACTTTTTCCATTACCAATTTTGAGAATTTCTCTCCAAGCTTTTCCAATTCCCCTTCGTCTAGGGGCTGTTTTAATATATTCTTATAAATATAAGAAAACTTTGTGTACCGAGATACCCCTCCATGTTTTAGGTGATATTCTAGAATAGCATCCAGGTGTTCTGGGGACTCTTTGAACAATTCTCTAAAGGCATCCGTTTTTATCTCCATAGATTCGATAATGACGCCGTCAAAGTCCAGAATTATTGCTTTAAGCATACGAAAGACCTTTTCAAATTACCGTGGTTCTAATATAATGAAGTTGAAGTAACTGCCTTTATTTTCTCGTTCACTTCCGAGTGGACTAAAATAGTTAATCGGGAAGTTGTCGCAGTACTTCAGAGTGGTGTGACTCAGAAGCTTAATAAAATCCTCAGTGCTGAATTCGAATATATGACAGTCAACTTCTCTGGGTTCACTTTCCCCCCATCCTCCGCATTCTATAGGTTGTTTCTTGAGGTCCTGCCAATATTTAACATTATATATCTTTGTTTGAAGCGCGTATGGAATGGAAACAAAAACTTTTTTTCTGGTTATTCGTCCCAGTTCGCATAATGCTTTTATCGGGTTTTTTACGTGTTCAAGGCACTCAAAGGAAAACGCATAGTCGCAAGAACGATCATCATATTTTAAATCTTCTATATTTCCAACTTCCGCCTGTATGCCCTGCGTTTTTATAAAATCAACAACCTCCGGATTTATATTAACCGATAATCCCTCTCGCCCCATGGCTTGGAAAAGGATACCCGAAGTATCCCCCACGTCGATTACTTTCGTATTATTATCAAATATATCAGGATAGTGCTCCTTAAAATATTTGTAAAGCCTATAGTATCTTACCTGAGTAATGAAAAGGTCGGGGTATTTTAAAGTCTGCCTAACGGGCTCATAAACATAATGGTTTTTAATTTTTTTCTCAGGAAATAATTTGCAAATTTCTGGATTATTTTTGAGTTCATTTTTTAAGTCAATGTACAAATTATTTTTCGTTGATTTTATTTTATCATATCCCTCGACGACTAAAGGCAATAAAATAGGCGGTATCAAACTCTTTAAAAACCCCTTATACGTCATACAATTCTCCTTTTTCCATGTGCCCAGTTAAATAAATTCATGCAACACCAAGAAAAAATACTATTAGAAATATCTCTCATAATAGAATTTTCTTAATTCGTGGAACATTTTATTTCCTTCTTCATCGAATCTCTCGGCAATCCGTATCTTGTCCCACTCGTTTTTTGACATTTTGGCGTACAACGGAAAAGTCCTCTGAAGGCCTTTTAGTTCCTCATAGGAAATACTGTCCATTTTTAATGAGGCTCCATTTATGAGCTGATGGACTTTTGTAGCTTTGTCTAAGTAACCCTGCTCTAAACAGTATTTGTAAAGATAGGTGCCCTTATATGGCGTGAAAATGTAACAATTGATGGTTGAGGGGTTTATCTGTCGATTTATTTCGATACTCTCGAAAATCAGCTCGCGGGTTTCATCAGGGAAGCCAATAATGTTATTCACAGTATAGTCAATTTTGTATTTTTCTACTGTATTAAGGCCTTCTATCATTTTTTTATTTGAATAGTGCCTGTTCAACACTTTAGCTCTGAACTCCTCATTTCCACACTCTATCCCACACTGTGTGTTTTTACAGCCCATCTCCTTTAATATTTTTATTTTCTCCTCTGTTATTGTTTCTGGCCGGGTCTGACACCAGAAGGGCAATCCTATCTCCTTGTACATCTCGGCGAATTCTCTCAGTTCTTCAATAGGTCTCGCTAAAAATGACTCCGCGTTAAAATTAATATAATCGGGGTTGTACTTTTTAACAAGATGCGCTAGCTCCGCCTTTGCCATCTTCACGGATTTTCTTCTATAATAATTATGGCCGTTTTCCTTGTATAACCGTCTCAGCTGAGGAGCTTCACAGTAAGTGCAACTGAAGGGGCATCCCCTGTCGAGTTCTACATGAATCATCGTGTATATTTCCCCATACATTGGCCTGTAAAGTCGGTTTTTTTCAAAAATGTCATAGTCAAGATAGGATAGTTTATCAAGGTCAACAACTCCCCTCATTGGATTTTTGATTTTTTTCCCGTTTTGCTTTACCCATAAATTCTTAACATTTGTGTAATCCTCCCCTCTCGATATTTTCTCACACAGCTCCACCAGAGCCTCTTCCCCCTCTCCAATACAGATCATGTCGATGTTTTTCTCTCTAATAACCTCTTCCGGTACATTTGTGGCAAAAACCCCTCCTGCAATTACGGGAATATTATATTGTTTTATAGCCTCCAGCAAGGATAATGCTAGATGGAAGGTGTCCTCAACTATAGTTACGGCGATAAGATTCGGTGCATATGTCCTGACCTTATCTCTAAGGTCTTGGTAGATGTCGGTTTCTTTATAGGTAACTCCCGCATCTTCCAAATGAAATTCTTTTATCTGTAATAGTTCAACTCTCTTCTCTTCAAAGCTTATTTCTTCTGTTTTATAGTATGTTGTGTCGAATAGTTCAACTTGAAAACCTCTAGATTTTAAGCAGGGATACAATATCGATATGCTCATAGGAACTAACGTAGCCATCATCGTGTTGGGGTAGATGAAAAGTATCTTGAAATCTTTAGTTTCATTATCATCTCCCATACCATATCACCAAAGCTACTGTATCTTATCTGCATTAAAAAACTTATTATAATAACTCTTTTTGAAAATTATGGGGAGTCACGTCAAATCTTCAATCCTTCTTAAAAACTCTTCTCCTGACTCAGGAAAATCACAGTAGCGTTCGATGAATTCCTTGCATTCTTCATAGGAAAGGGGAGATTCCTTTCTCTCCATGATCTCGTCTACTACTTTTTTTAGCTCCTTTGGATTGTCAACATAAATAGGCAAATCGCTAACACCTGAAAGCGGGTTCATATCAACAAAGTTAGCTAATCTGGGCACGATTATCGGGCATTGGCAGGCGATACTCTCTAAAGATGAAGAAGATTCCGTAACTATAACAGCTTTGGCAGTCGGCAAAAGTTCATGCAAAGGGGTTTCCACAATTTTAAATATTTTTTTATTAAAGTTGATGTTTAGTTCGTTTACCAGTGGATAAATAGGACAACTAGGGTGCCCCTTAATTATTACCTGATATCCTGTCTTTTCTTTGAAAGCATGATAAACAAAGGTCAATACCTCTTTAGACTCTTCTGGAGAAATCATAAAGGCGACTATGACTTTGTTTTCCCTACTGTTCCAGGGTATCTTATGTTCTAAGTGCTGTTTATAATGCTGGAATCGAATTGCACCCAAGACAAAAACCTTATTTTTATCCCAACCAGCTTCTTGGAATAGTTTAATCGGTATCTCACCCACGCAGGCCAGGTAATCAGGCTGGGGCATGGTTTGAATGTTATTACCTTGTCGTAGTTCTGTTTTATGGTTGAAATAGTTAAGGAGGAGTATAGGGGTGATGGTGTGCTGGATCCCTACTACTTTCAATTCTTTTCGTTCTTTTGCAGCTATGTTCAGAGCTTTTTCCCAAGTATACATTTCTGCAATATAGGTTACGATGGCGTCATCTTTCAAGTGACGGAATATATTATTAAAAAGCCGGTAAAAAATCAGGCCATTAAACAGGCCCCTCGGGCCAAAGAAAGAGGAATACCACTCATTTTTGAACAATGGCCAGATATTCCTATCAGTATTTGGATATTTGAACTCACGAGATATATGAGGGACTTTTATAAGGAATTTTAGGGATAGGTAGATAAACTCCAGAAGGGCAATAAATAAATCCCTAAGGGTCAGCCATTCCTCCGAGAAGTATAAAGGATAGCCCCACTTATTTATTTTCCTTCCCAAGGCAACACTCGTATCCCAGTCAAAACCATCAATATCCGCAATTAGGCCCAGCCAAATAAACCTATCTCCATATTTTTTTTCTAGGGGTCCTTGCAACGGTTGATAGAATTTGTTGACAAATTTTTTGTGCTTTAACTGTCCCTTATCGACGAGAGGGAAATAGGTGATTAATAGAAATCGGCTGTCTTTTAGGATTTTTCTCCTCGTATTTAATCCACGCATTCTCATCTTAGTAACAACGACCCTCTTGATAAACTTGGAAAAATATATAGTTGTATTTATAAAATTTGATAGTGCAATAATAACATCTGGTTTCTTATTATGATGCCGTAAGTCATTGGAAGTAAAACCATCAATTTTTTCTTGAGATACTATCGAATGAGTCAGTTCCCAATCATTGATATCTATCCATATTTCATGGCATGAGTATCTCTTTTGTATATCTAGTATGGTTAATAATTTAGTTAATTTACGATAGGTGTCATCGAACCTCAGAGTATTCTTTTCGGCAGTTAATGAAAACCACCAGGCAGAGAAATTTTTCAATTTAAAAAATTCTTTTAAATTTAGTTTTTCGGGAAATTCGGCGATAAAACGGATATATTCGTCCCTAATAGAAAAAGCCTTTTCATTGAAAATTATGGGAAAATTTATTTGCTCAACTTTCCATTTAGTTTCAATTTGCATTTTTTGCATAACTGTGGAAACACGTTCCTGATTTACAGTTAATGGGCATAAAAATAGTCTATCTACTTCTTCATTCTTGAAGTGGTTCCACCCATCCATGGCTGCTTCATCGAAAACATATAGGACATTTCTCGGGGCCATACAGCCGTTACTCCTTAAAATACAAGTCGTTTTGTTTTTTATACGGGGAGTGCTTCTCGTGTACGTCTCTCAGGATGTCCAATAGCCCCTGTCCCAGGTCGATATAGTGTTTGCCTACCAGCCTTTTCGCAATCCTTGGATTAAAAGAATACGGAGTGACCTCATAGTGTATAGAAGAATCTATAGGTAGGAATTCTAGTTTAACCTTGTTGTTTAGCATCTCCTTTATCATGGTCAGGAGGTCTTTTACCTTCATCTGTTGGTTTCCAGTTATGATTACGTACTGCTTCTCAAATTCAGGCGATAATACGTCAACGCTGTACCTAGCGGCGTCTTTAACGTGAATGTATTCCCGTAATTCTTCTCCATCTCCATAACGGGTGATTTTTCCGTCTGCCACAGCCTGCTTGAGGATGCTATAAATCCAGTTACTCTCGCCTGCTCTAGGGCCATAGAGTGAACCGTATCGGAGGATAGTAAACGGAAGCCCATATTTTTCATTGTAATTTTCGATTATAAGCTCGCTCGCCTGTTTGCTGCTCCTGTAAAAAGAACCCGCTGCGCTGTATATGTATAAAGAGCTTGCAAAGATGAAGCGCTTTACCTTTTGTAGCCTGCATGCATCGAGAATCGTGGCATTCCCGAAGATGTTGATCTTTATCGTCTCTAAGGGATTAATAGATGCTTCAGCTATATCAGATATTCCAGCAAAGTTATAGACCGCATCGCATCCCTCCACAGCAGCCCTGACTTTGTCTGCATCAAGGATATCACCTGTTATCATTTTCTGATCCTTTTGTAAATGGGGGGACCGTCTAATGTCATAGACTCTCACCTTATACCCTCTCTCAGTCAGTTCGTCAGCAACGTGGCTCCCAAGGAACCCTGAGCCACCAAAAACAGCAGCTTTCATTCTTTTTCCTCCAGCATCTCTATCATGTTCTTCGCAGCATCTAACTCCATTTGAACTCTAGCTTCGAGGGCATAAGAACCTATATGCGAGGTTAATATCACGTTGTTCAGCTCCTTTAATGGCCCATTATAGGGCTCCCGCTTGAAGGTGTCGATTGCAGCTCCACCGAGATGACCATCTTTAAGCATATTATATAAAGCATCTTCGTCCACTAGTCCGCCTCGGGATGTGTTTATAAGAAAAGCTCTATTTTTCATTATCTTTAATTTCTGCATATCTATAAAATGATTGTTCTCCTTAGAGTAAGGCATATGAAGGCTTACTATGTCGCTTTTTCTCAGTAAATCTCCGAGAGGCACTAGTTGAACACTTTTTTTCTTCATCCATTTAACATCCGGTGCTGGTTCGGACGCTAATATTTTCCCTTTAAATGGCTCTAAAAGCTCTGCTAAGCACTTTCCTATTCTTCCAAGACCTATTATACCAACGGTTTTCTGATTTAAAAGCGTCCCCATTTTTTTCTCCCAGATGTTATTGCGAATCTCCCTGTCCATAAAACTTATCCCTCGGAGGAGGTTGAGTATAAATCCAAGGGCGAGCTCTGCCACTGCTTGAGTTGAAGCGTCTGGTGTGTTTCTTACAGCAATTTCTCGATTTCTAGCAGCTTCTAGGTCTACGCTATCCATTCCAGTACCGCACCTGCTTATCGCCCTAAGAATGGTAAGCTGTTTGAAGACGTGATTGGTCAGTGATTCTGTTCCGGCAATGATGCCTTGGCAGTCTTTTGCGAGTCCCACCACCTCTTCTTGATTCAATTTACGCCCGTGTGGATTAAGAACGATATCGAAACCGTGAGATTCTAAAAGCTTGAGAGACGTCTTATCATGTTCTGCAAAAGAGCTGGTGGAAATTAAAATCTTCAAACAAAGTCCCCCAAGCTTTCAGTCCCCACCAGCAACCGTGAAAATTTCTCCAGTAATGTAATCTCCAGCATCGGAGGCGAGAAACAGCGCCATCCTCGCTATGTCAACAGGCTTTCCCATTCGCTTCAGCGGGATAAGCATTATTCGTTTTTCTAGAATTTTTTTGTCCCGGGTTATTTTTTCATGGAATGGGGTATCTATCACGCCTCCTCTAATGGAATTCACAAGGATGTTATAAGGTGCCCCAGCCCTAGCTAAACCACTAGTAATTGCGTCAAGGGCCGCCTTAGCTGCTCCATAATGCATCGTAGTTGGAGAACCCCCATATTTCGCGGAGATCGAGCTTATATTAATAATTTTTCCACTCCCCTCTTTTTGCATATAGGAAAACGCATTTTTTGCCAGAAAGAATGGTGCTGTAACATTCAAGGCAAAGGTTTTGTTCCATGAATCCTCGTCCATTTTCAGAAAATGCGCATTTCCATATACCCCACCCGCATTGTTTATCAGAACGTCTATACCTCCATATTTATCTACAAAGGATTGAACCAACATAGATCTCGCGGAAGAATCAAGCAAATCTCCCCTAAAAAGCCCGGCTTTTCCGCTATTCTCTTTTATCCCTGACAAAACCTCCGTTGCTCCTTTTTCATTGCCATGGTAATGAATACCAACAATTGCCCCGCAATCAGAAAACAGTTCGGATATGCGCGCACCTATCCCCGAACTAGCTCCTGTTACAAGCACCCTTTTACCATCTAATTCAAACAATTATATTCACCTTTGATGGATCCTCTCTTCAGTATAACCCTGCCTTCTCAACCAGTACTCTACCCTCGGCACCTGCCACTCATAGTCCACATCAAGGCCGCCTTCCTGCGTCAGGGGGTATATTCTCTGACCCATCCACTTTTGAGGCTGAAGGCCTTGGTCAATATTCTCAAGGCAGTATGGCCTTACTATGGATGCCCCCATATCTGCGAACCAAACATCCCCCTGAGAATCCCTGTCGCAGTTGAGGGTTTTTGGGTCGCCAAAAGTTTCGAAGGGTACGAAGGGATGAAGCAGGCCGTCATCGCCTATTCTCCTAGCTCTCAACGGACTCCACATATTATATCTGGAAACGGTCACCGCAGAGTCGAATTCAAGATTCTTCCTCAGATTCTCTACACCATTGTCAATTGTTTCAGGGAGAATTGTTGCTGCGTTGCAAAGCAGAAGGACCATCAGTTCAATTTCTTTTCCCTTTTTACTTAATACCTTTTTTATGTAATTATATCCGTGGACAAAGGCATCTTCTCCAAGAGCCTCAGGGGTGCACAGCTCGGGGGGGCGGTCGATAATCTTCGCACCGTATTTAAGGCCTATCTCCTTTATTTTTTT
>Ga0187833_10000778_pt1 | contig 37194 bp, 38 predicted proteins | sample ETNtaG_37_FD_167968 | JGI IMG/M metagenome (GOLD analysis project Ga0187833, IMG submission 167968) | Marine microbial and viral communities from oxygen minimum zone, Eastern Pacific Ocean - ETNP2014_SV_400_PacBio MetaG (Illumina Assembly) | ecosystem: Environmental > Aquatic > Marine > Hypoxic...
GCCGTTGATATAACGGATGTGACCATTGGCGACATGGACGATGACGGCGACAATGATGTGGCGTACGTTATCTCCGACACGGACACGGTTGGGTTCAGCTCTAACGACGGCGACGACACATTCACCCATATGAGCAATGTGGAGTGCGACACTGACGAGAACTTCAATATTGTAGTTCTCAAGGCGTACGACATGGATGGCGACGGCGACGATGACGTTGTCTGTTTCGATGGTGATAACGATGCCAATGATGAGGTCAGGTACCTGAAGAGCGACGGTAGCTGGGGCTGGAGTGTTATTAGCGTCGGCAGCATCAATTTCTTCAACCCCAAGGATGCCGTAGTCGCTGATTTCGACGATGATGGTGATGGCGACGTGGCAGTGGCCGGCGCTTGGGTCGCCGTCAAAGTCCAGACGGTGTGGATGATTGAGAACGAGGGTATCGATACGCAGGGCGACTGCACTTTTGATTACCCTTTCGCGGAGTCGGACTTCAGCATTACCGATACAGACAAGTATACGGTGAATGCGATAGTGGAGATGGATGTAGGCGATGATGATAATCCCTGGAAGGATTTAGTCATTGCCATTGATCCCGACACCGCCGGCAGCAGTCTGGAAATCGCCATCTTTGAGAATGCCATTCCGGAGTTCACGACGTTGCTTGCGCCAATAGTGTCGGTCATTGGTATCGTCTGTTGGAACTACCGCCGCCGAGAAGCGGCCGGACAGTAGCCTTTAACTGGTTCGGGATAACGGGGGAGCATGGGAACTGAAAGCGTTACGCTGAAGGTTGCTGAGGCGCTCCAAGACGAGGTCGGCTATGGACGTGGCCGGCTGGACACACCAACGCGCACCGAGCTTTCCCTCTCCATCGGTGACATTATTGAGGTGCACGGTCGCCGTCGCGAGCCGACGGTGGCTATCGTCTGGCGCGCACGGACCGAGGATGAGGGTAAGGGAATAATCCGCGTTGACGGGCTGATTCGTAACAACGCGCGTGTGAATTTAGGTGATAAAGTCGAAGTCCGCAAGTCGCAGGTACGTCCGGCACAGAAGGTTGTGCTAGCCCCACTGCTCGAGCAGCAGTCGGGCCGCGTCCAGTTCGGACCTGGAATCGAAGAAATCATTCTACGTGGACTCAACCGGCGTCCACTAACCAAGGGCGACGTAGTCGTAATTCCGGGACTGACGCTGATGGGCGGTCGGTTGCCGTTCGCGGTAGCTAATGTGCAGCCAAAGGGCATAGTGCAGATTCAGGCCGAAACCGCGCTGCAGGTGCTGGAGGAGCCGGTCAAGGAAGAAGAGCTGATGACGACTGGCGTGGTCTACGAGGATATCGGCGGATTGAAGGAAGAAATTCGTAAGGTACGCGAGATGATAGAGCTGCCTCTGAAGCATCCTGAGCTATTCGAGGCACTCGGCATTGACCCTCCCAAGGGGGTGCTGCTCTACGGCCCTCCCGGTACCGGAAAGACACTACTTGCGAAGGCAGTAGCGAACGAGTCAGGCGCCCATTTCATTGGTATCCAGGGACCGGAAATCATGAACAAATACTATGGTGAGTCTGAAGCACATTTGCGACAAAAGTTCGATGAGGCCGAGGCGAACTCTCCATCAATTATTTTCATCGATGAGCTTGATTCCATTGCTTCTAAGCGGGATGAAACCCAGGGCGAGGTCGAGCGACGTGTCGTTGCACAGCTGCTGACGCTGATGGACGGACTGCAGGCGCGTGGACAGGTTATCGTGATTGCCGCGACTAATCGTCCCGATGCAATTGACCCTGCTCTGCGGCGGCCCGGCCGCTTTGACCGTGAAATCGAGATTGGTATCCCCGACTACGAGGGCCGGCGCGAAATCCTGCAAGTCCACACGCGCGGTATGCCCCTCGAGCGCGACGATGAGGGTGCTTGGGATGAGCTAGACCACTTTGCCGAGATTACACACGGCTTTGTTGGAGCAGATATGGCGGCGTTGGCGCGCGAAGCGGCGATGAGTGCACTGCGGCGCTACCTACCGGAGATTGACCTGGACGAGCCACTGCCGCCCAAGCTACTGCAGGAAATGAAGGTTACAACCGATGATTTCAAGGAGGCGCTCAAGGACGTCGAACCGTCGGCGCTGCGCGAGGTAATGGTCGAAATAGCGAAGGTCGCTTGGTCGGAGGTCGGTGGCCTCGAAATGGTCAAACAGCAGCTGCGCGAGGCTGTCGAGTGGCCCCTAACTAATCCGGCTGGTTTCGAGCGACTGGGCATAACTCCCCCGCGCGGTATCCTGCTCTACGGACCGCCTGGTACTGGTAAGACACTGCTGGCTAAGGCGACTGCGACCGAGGCGGCAGCCAACTTCATCGCCATCAAGGGCCCCGAAGTAATGTCGAAGTGGGTTGGCGAGTCTGAGAAGCGGTTGCGTGAAGTATTCCGCAAGGCAAAGCAGGTAGCTCCCTGCATAGTGTTCCTGGATGAACTGGATGCACTGGCACCGACGCGTGGCGGCGGCGGCGACAGCCGTGCCAGCGATCGGCTGGTGGACCAGCTGCTGACTAGCATGGACGGCTTGGAGAACATGGAAGGTGTCGTTGTTATCGGCGCTACCAACCGCCCCGAAATCATCGACCCCGCACTTCTGCGCCCCGGGCGTTTCGACCGGCTGCTGCTGGTACATGCGCCAGATCGGGATGCCCGTCAGGCTATTCTGGAAATCCACACTGCCAAAATGCCGTTGGTGAAGGTTGACCTGAAGCGCTTGGCTAAGCAGACCGACGGCTACTCGGGGGCGGACTTGGATGGCATCGTGCGCGAGGCGGCGATGCTGGCGCTGCGCGAGGACCCGGAAGCGAAACAAGTGTCGCATGCACAGTTCGCGCAGGCGCTAGAGGTTGTACCTCCCTCGATAACTGACGATACAGTCAAATACTACGAACAGCTCGGACGCCAACTCATGAAGCGGGGCCGCGACTCCGGACGCCGCAGCGAGGACGACCTCTACACCTAGCCATGGAAATCAGGTTGAGCGACTTTCAGGGGAAGGAAATCACCACTTTCACCGGCGAACGGCTGGGACGTATCAGGGACCTGATTCTGGAATCAACTACGGGGGAACTCCAGATGCTCCTTATAGATTCTGACGGTTTCGCTCCAAAGGGCCACGAACTGGATGACGAGGGGCTGCTGAATATTTCTTTTGATGCCGTACGATCGGTCAAGGACATGGTTATGGTACAGCTGTGAATCTCGACCGAACGACTGCGAGTCTCTACTTCCTGCTGGTGCCATTGGCACTCGCATTCTGGGTTGGCTGGAGCTATCGCTTTGGCGTTTGGAATGACATTGGTCTCTACGCCGTACTGGTAGTGATGCTTGGCTTTGGCTTTCTCGGTAGCTACGTCTACGGGCGTGCGCGTCAGTCTTAAATAGGTCTGGTTTCTCCGCCGCCGTCCTCACTAGGAGTCAAGCTGTTACCGACGATAGATGACGCCTTTTGGGTGCTTTAAAAATGGATGAAATGATTGCTTTCTGGGTGGGCGCTTGGGTACTAGCGCTCATTTTCGCCTTCTACCGCCTGAGATGGGTTGAGGCACAGAGTCAGGGCACCACTGAAATGGTGACCATCGCGGGCCATATTCGCGAGGGTGCTATGGCATTTTTGCGCCGCGAGTACAGCGTGCTGGCGCTGTTTGTCGCACTGGTTGCCATACTGCTCGCGCTGGGATATCAAGGCGAAGAGCGCCTAATCGCCGTTTCGTTTGTCGCTGGCGCTTTTTGCTCGGGATTGGCGGGTTTCATCGGTATGTGGGCTGCTACAGCCTCCAACTCGCGTACGACCCACGCCGCGCGTAGCTCCCTCAATTCCGCGCTGGAAGTTGCCTTCTCCGGCGGTTCGGTCATGGGTCTCTCAGTAGCGGGGCTTGGTGTGATGGGGCTGAGTCTTCTTTTCATACTCTATGACCAGCGCATTGCTTCTGATGATCCTGACCATCTGGTGCAGGTGATGACCATCATGGCTGGTTTTTCACTCGGAGCTTCCTCCATCGCGCTCTTCGCGCGCGTAGGCGGAGGCATCTACACCAAGGCGGCTGATGTCGGTGCCGACTTGGTTGGCAAGGTCGAGGCAGGTATTCCAGAGGATGACCCGCGCAACCCCGCCACCATCGCCGATAACGTCGGAGACAATGTCGGCGACGTCGCCGGCATGGGCGCTGACTTGTTCGAGTCTTTTGTTGGCGTTATTATCGGTGCAATGGTGCTAGCGGCGGCGCATGATTCCATGCCGCTGGTGCGATTACCACTAACGCTCGCCGCGGCGGGCATTTTCGCCTCGATTGCCGGCACATTCCTGGTCCGCACCAAAGAGGGTGGCGATCCGCAGACTGCGCTTAATCAGGGCCATTTCGGCGCTGCGGCGCTGTTGCTGCTTGCAAGCTGGTTCATCATCAACGAGGTTATTGGTGCAGGAATCGCATGGGATGGTGTCAGCGGCGATCTGCTCACATCCTGGGAGCTTTTCATCGCCACCGTCATTGGCTTGCTGACCGGGATTCTCATAGGCTTGCTGGCAGAATACTTCACTGCCGAGTCGCGAGGGCCGGTGCAGTCTATTGCGCAGGCCTCTGAAACTGGGCCAGCTACTAACATAATTACCGGATTGGCTGTAGGGCTGTTCTCGACCGCGCTTCCTATAGTGGTAATCGCCGTGGCAATGGTGCTCTCTTTCACTATGGCCGGCCTTTACGGCATTGCGCTGGCGGCACTGGGGATGCTCGCAACCATTGGCATCCAGCTTGCTGTCGATGCTTATGGACCGATTGCAGATAACGCAGGCGGCATCGCCGAGATGGCGCAATTACCGCCTGAAGTACGGCAGCGCACTGACAAGTTGGATGCTGTCGGTAACACCACCGCCGCCATTGGCAAAGGGTTTGCCATTGGTAGTGCAGCGCTCACGGCGCTAGTGCTTTTCAGCGCCTACACTACCAAGGCAGGCATCGTGTCCATTAATCTACTTGAACCATCCATACTGGCTGGCGTCTTCATCGGCGCGATGCTGCCCTTCCTGTTCGCCGCGCTAGCGATGCAGGCGGTCGGAGACGCTGCCTTTAGCATGATTGAAGAAGTGCGCCGCCAATTCCGTGAAATCGAGGGGTTACTGGAAGGTAAGGCGGAAGCTGATTACGCGCGTTGTGTTGATATTTCCACGGCGGCCGCTATCCGGAGCATGGTGCTACCGGGACTGCTGGCGGTCGCAACGCCCGTAGTTTTCGGTTTGTTGCTCCCGCTACACCCCGCAATAACGCCAGTGCAAGGTGCGGAGACACTCGCTGGTGTGTTGGTAGGAGTCACGGTATCTGGCGTATTGATGGCCATTTTCATGGCCAACGCCGGTGGAGCGTGGGATAATGCCAAGAAGTATATCGAGGCGGGTGCGCATGGCGGCAAGGGCTCTGAGGCGCATAAGGCATCGGTCGTAGGTGATACTGTTGGTGATCCCTTCAAAGACACCGCTGGGCCAAGCCTGAATATACTCATCAAACTGATGTCAGTGGTGTCGCTGGTAATCGCACCGCTAATGGTATGAGCCCCCCCAGCCGTAACGAGGCCTGAATGTACTATATCCATACCCGGGAAGACATGGTCCGCATCCCCCCTGACCGATTGGGAGAAGACCTAGTCAAGCTGACCCTCGAGCTGGCACGCCAGGTTTTCGAAGGGCGAATGGGGCCGGACCATAAATTAGTCGTGCTAATTACCAAGCTCAAGCTGAATGGCGCCAGCCGCGTGGTCCACGGTGACGGTGCAGTATACCAGCCTGTACGCATGCAGATGCTGCTTTTTGATATTCGGATGCAGGAAGTTATTGAGGGGCTAGTTGACCAGGTAGTCGACTACGGCGCTTTCATCCGGTTCGGACCACTCGACGGGTTGCTACATGTTTCACAAATACTCGACGATCATATTGACCCTGATGTGGGCGGCCAGCGTATGATTGGCAAGGAGACCAAGCGTGAGATGCGTGTGGGTGACCGCCTCCGCAGCCGTATTGTGACTATTTCGCTCAATGAGGTTTCGCCACGTGAGTCCAAGATTGGCCTTACAATGCGGCAGCCCGGCCTAGGCAAGCTAGAGTGGATTGATGAAGACAACGCCGGGGAGGCGGATAGCTGATGTTTGCGTGCAAGGAGTGTCACCAGATTTTGGAGCAGAAGGACAAGCATAATTGTCCATCCGGCGTCCGCGAACCGACCGTCTCGCGCGAGTGGCAAGGCTTTGTCGAAGTTATCGACCCAGCCAAGTCACAACTGGCGCAGGAGCTTGACATCCGCACACCCGGGCGCTATGCCTTGCGCGTACGCTGATGTATCGCATGCCTTCAGAGATGGCGGACGAACTTTCGCGCCCCATGGGGACACTGCACTCCATACCTCCGCAGTCACTGCGCGAGAGCCGTTGCATTGCCACCATCGGCGACCGAACCACGTTGGCGGTCGCACAGGAGGTGTGCCAGCCTCACCTCGCTATAGTAGACTTCAAGACACGGAGGCACACTCCAGTTTCTGCTAGCGACCGCGTAATCCTCGAATCTATTTGTGCTCAGCGTGTGCTACGTGTCAATAATCCCGCAGGTGGAATCACGCGCGAACTTTGGAACGCTGTGGCGTCAACTGCAGAACAGCGTATGCGCACCCGTATCGAGGTCGATGGTGAGGAGGATTTAGCAACTCTCGCCGTGCTGGTGCTCTGCCCCGACGGCACCGAAGTGCTTTATGGCCAGCCCGGGCAGGGGGTCGTACACCTGACCTTGGACCGGGCCTCACGCCAGCGGGCGCAGGGTTGCTTGGACCGCATGCAGGAGACCTGAAAATGGAATTGCAGATAATCCAGAACACCGACAATTCGCTCCTCGGGCGTCAGGAGCTACAGCTTCGCATCGCGCACGATAGCGCTGCCACTCCCAAGCGCATGGAAGTGCGTAAGGAAGTCGCAAAGCAGATGAAAGCGAAAGCAGAGCTGGTAATCATCGACCACCTGCGCAACCGCTACGGCCGCTCCGAGACAACTGGTTACGCCAAAGTTTATGCTGACATGCCGACGCTCAAGGCGACCGAGACTCGCCCCATCTTGGCACGACATGGCCTTGCCGGCGCTGTTGCTCCCACCGCCAAGGGTGGGAAAGAGAAATCAGCGGTGAAAGTCAAGGACGAGGAAAAAGCGCCCGCGGAAGTCGATACAGAAACAGAATCTGCCAAGGCTGACGCTGATAAAGCCGCTGAAGCCGACGTGAAAACTCCTTCCAAGGACGCCGCAAAGGCCGCTGCCGAGGAGGCGTGATGGGCAAAATCGAGCACTACAAGGTCGAGGGTAATAGACTAGTGCGCGACCGCGAGCACTGCCCCGAATGCGGTCCTGGCACCTTCATGGCGCACCACGCCAACCGCAAGTCGTGCGGCCGCTGCGGCCACACTGTATCCGCCGCTGACAGCGCCCCCGCAACCAGCGCGCCTGCCGGCAGCGACGATTCCGTTGCTGGGGACAGCAGCAGCGACTGACTGGGCCCGTAGTGTAGCCTGGAATCACCGAAGCCTCCGGAGCTTCAGACTCGGGTTCGAATCCCGGCGGGCCCGCCACCCTAATTCCCGGTCAGCGCGCCCAGATTCCCGCGAAGCATCCAGAGCACCAGCAGTACTCCCAACAGTAGCATTCCCTGCGAGATAACTGCCAGTAGTTTGAAGAGCCGCTCGCGTCCCGCAGGATTATCAAGTTGTGCTTGCAGCCACTCCACGGGCGGGACACCCATCACGCCTTGATGCGCTTGAGCCTGAAAATGTTTTCGCGCTCAAGCTCTTCGAGCCGGAGGGTGATGTAGCTCGCGATTTCCTCCAGCTGTGGAATGACCTTGAACTCTAATGCATTAACACGTCGCTTGGTCGACTCGATTTCGTCGAGCAGCTTCTTCATCGTTGTCTCCAGCTCGGCAGCCTCCATGATTTTCGCAGCCAGCTGCTCAAAGGCGTGCACCGCCTCGTCGACGCGCACTGAAGTGCCGATAAGCCCGTAGCCGCGCTCTTCGACCGATTTCTGGATTTGCGAGACTTCGATTCCCGGAACGACGACGCCCATGATGTTGCGCTGTGTTAGGACGACCTCGGGCGGCGTGCGGACGCAGTTGGCGGCCGAACTCAAGGCGCTCTTGCCGTCGGCGGCCATTGCGACTGCCAGCATCTCGACCGCCTCGCCGTAGAGTCCCGAGAGCTGCGCACGCATGTCCTTCACCTTGGGTAGCAGCTCGAAGAACTCCATTATCAGGCCGTCGCGCTTCATCTTCAGCAGTTTGTGGCCGCTGATGGAGAGCTTGATGCGCCGGCGGGTCGCAATAAGCTCGGACCGCGTCGGCTTGACGTCCGCGATGCTCACTTGTCCCTGTACGCCGGGTGGTATTTCTCCAGCGTCTTGCGGTCAATCCGAGTCAGCGCCGATTCCGGCAGTTTGCTTAGCAGATCCCAACCAGTCTCAAGCGTGGCCTCTGCGATGTCGCGGTCCTCGTCGCGCGCCTGCCGTACGAAGCGGTCCTCGAATTCGTCGGCGAACTCGAGCAGCTTCTGGTCGCGCTCGGAGAGCGCCTCCTTACCAACAATCGCCACCAGCCCGCGCAGGTCAACCCCTTCGGCATACGCTGCGTAGAGCTGGTCGCTCAGCTGCTTGTGGTCCTCACGCGTCTGCCCTTCGCCGATGCCGGCGTTCATCAATCGCGAGAGCGATGGCAGCACGATGATGGGTGGATAGATGCCCTTGCGGTGCAGGTCGCGCGAAATCACGACTTGGCCTTCGGTGATGTAGCCGGTCAGGTCAGGGATGGGATGCGTGATATCGTCGCCCGGCATGGTCAGGATGGGAATTTGCGTTACTGACCCCTTCTTGCCCTTGATGAGCCCGGCGCGCTCGTAGTTCTGCGCTAGGTCAGTATACATGTAGCCCGGATAGCCGCGCCGGCCCGGCACTTCCTCGCGCGCAGCGCCAATCTGTCGCAGCGCTTCGCAGTAGTTAGTCATGTCGGTCAAGATGACCAGGATGTCGTAGCCGTGGTCAAACGCTAAGTATTCTGCGGCGGTTAGCGCCAGCCGTGGCGTAATCAAGCGCTCTACGGCGGGATCGCTCGCTAGGTTCATGAATACAACTGCCCGTGAGAGCGCACCAGTGCGCTCGAAATCGGACATGAAGTAGTGCGCTTCCTCGTTAGTGATACCCATAGCGCAGAAGACGACTGCGAATTCGCGCTCGCTACCGAGTGTGCGTGACTGCCGTGCAATCTGCAGCGCGATATCGTTGTGCGGAAGACCAGAGCCAGAGAAGATAGGTAGTTTTTGCCCCATCACTAGCGTGTTCAGCCCGTCAATCGTCGAGATTCCGGTCTGGATGAACTCTTGCGGAGAGTCGCGCGAATAGGGGTTGATGGCTGCACCGATAATTTCGCGTCGTTCATCGGGGATAATTGGAGCGCCTCCATCAATTGGTTCACCCGCACCGGATAATATGCGCCCCAGCATGTCTTTCGAGACCGAGAGCTTGATTGTCTCGCCCAAGAACTTGACGCCACTGGCGCGGTCGATACCGGTGGTACCCTCGAAAACCTGGACGACGACGATGTCACTGGATGTATCAAGCACTTGTCCACGCTTGGTCGTGCCGTCAGGCATCGCAATCTGGACCAGCTCGCCGTAGCCGACAGGCTCGGTCTTCTCAACGAAGACTAGCGGTCCGCTGATTTCCTTGATGGTCTTGTATTCCTTCTGCATTATTGCGCCTCCAACAATTTAGCGACTTCTTTCTCAATCTGCTTCTTCAGCTTCGGCAAAAGTTCGCTGAAATTATCCTCGAACTTGGCGCGTCCCAGTTCCTCTAGCACGCCAATTTCGGTAAGCTCCGGTACGCCAATACCGGCTGCGAGTGCCTTCTCAGCTAGTTCGCGGAAGTGCAGGATAACCTCCAAGAAAAACGCCTGGGTTTCTATGTTGCAGTAGGTATCGACGTCGTGGAACGCGTTCTGTTGTAGGTAGAACTCGCGCAGCAACCGCGCAATCTCGAGCGTTAGCTGCTGGTCATCTGGCAGTGCATCGGAACCAATCAGTTGCACGATTTCCTGCAATTCCGCCTCTTCCTGCAGCACGGCCATAGCAGTAGCGATATTCTCACTCCAGTTGGCGGTGGCATTCTCAGAATACCAGTCTCCAAGAACGCGGTTGTAGAGCGAGTAGCTGGTAAGCCAGTTGATGGCAGGGAAGTGGCGCCGTTGCGCCAGTTTCGAGTCGAGTGCCCAGAAAACCTTGACGATGCGCAGCGTATTCTGCGTAACAGGCTCCGAGAAGTCTCCCCCGGCCGGTGATACAGCGCCGATGACCGTGACCGAACCATCGTCGCCAGAGAGCGCTTCGACGCGTCCAGCACGCTCGTAAAATTCCGAAAGGCGTGCCGCCAGATAGGCAGGATAGCCCTCCTCGCCCGGCATCTCTTCCAGTCGTGACGAGATTTCGCGCATCGCTTCTGCCCAGCGGCTCGTGGAATCGGCCATTAGCGCGACATCGTAACCCTGGTCGCGGTAATATTCAGCAAGCGTAATTCCAGTATACACGGACGCCTCACGCGCCGCGACTGGCATATTGGATGTGTTTGCAATCAGTACCGTACGGTCCATTAGCGGGCCACCTGTCTTTGGGTCCTTCAGGTGCGGGAACTCGGTCAGTACCTCGGTCATTTCGTTACCTCGTTCTCCGCATCCAACGTAGACAACTACCTGTGCGTCCGACCATTTTGCTAGTGTCTGTTGCGTGACTGTCTTGCCGGTCCCGAAACCACCTGGGATGGCGGCGGTGCCTCCCTTGGCGAGCGGGAAGAGCCCGTCCAGGGTGCGCGTTCCAGTCACAAGCGGGATGTCAGGCGGGTGCTTGACAGTGAACGGCCTTGGCACGCGCACTGGCCACTTGTGCATCAGCTTCAGCTCGGTCCCATCTTCGAGGCTGCCGATGACATCATCAATAGTGTATTTCCCTTTCTTCAAGGCCTTTATTTTGCCAGAGATGAGCGGCGGCACCATGATTTTGTGGACGATAGTCTTCGTCTCCTGTACCGTGCCGAGCACAGTACCGCCGGAAACATCGTCACCTTTCTTTGCCAGCGGCACGAACTCCCACTTTGCCTCGTGATCCAGCCCGGGTGCTGTAACTCCGCGCTGAATGTAATCGCCCATACTTTCCTGGAGTACTGGCAGCGGCCGCTGAATACCATCGTATATTGAGCGCAGCAGCCCTGGTCCTAGTTCCACCGAGAGGGACGCACCGGTATTCTCGACTGGTTCACCCGGTCGGATACCAGACGTATCTTCGTAAACTTGAATGACTGTGCGGTCGCCATCTAGGCCGATGACCTCGCCCATCAGCTTCTCGTGACCTATGAGGACCACGTCATACATCCGGGGAGCAATCCCCTTTGCCGTCACAACCGGGCCCGAAACCCGGTAAATTTCTCCTTTTATTTCCATAAATCTACTCCAACTGCGGTTCTGATACGGTCCCTGAGAGTATCGTCAACTTTGGCGCCAATCGCTATTACCGTTGGGTGGACACTGTTACTCAGCTGTGCCTGTGTCTTTGGCTCCAGCTCCTGCCACTCTGTATCGTGAATTACGAGCACGCCGATTTCTCGATCGGCAAGCGCTTGCGCCACAACTTGCTCGGAGCTGGCCTGCTCGTCTACTTTGAACCATTTGTGCACACCTACCAGCCGGAAACCAGTCGTGAACATGTCCCTGCCTACGACGCCGATTTCCATTATACCACCAGCAGCTCCTCGATTTTCTCTCGCGACAGCTTCAATTCCCTACCCCGTACAATCGTGCGTAGGTTACGCACTTCTTTCTCCTTACGTAATAAGTAATCCAGGATTGGCAGTATTGAGAGCGGATGCAGGTAGGCGTAGCGTCGTGACTGGGCGGCGACATACTCTCCCAGCGCTTGTACCGCGCGGTTCAGGCCGTTCTCCTCGAAATCCTCTAGGATGGGCAGCAGTACTTCCTGGAAAGGAGTACCCTCGATAATTGGCAGAATGTCTGTTACACTGCTGGTCGCAGCCAGTGCTGTCTCATCGAGCGTACCACCATCAATCAGCAGCTCCCCCAGTCCACTGAGGCCTCGGTGCCTCAGTCGCATCACGGTTTTCAGGTTCGCGACGTCGATTTGCAGCCGGACGAAACCGCGGTAGACCCGGCTTGCCGCTCCCCCTACCGGCAGGCTGCTGGCCAGGTTTTCGTAATAAGCCCTGTCAAGTGCATCCTCGATGGGCTGCAGGCTGTCGCTCTGTCGCTGTTCCAAGGCGTTCTGCACAACATCATGGTAGCGGGTCCCCTCAAGCAGCTCTACTGCCGCCTCGACACTGTCGGTGGCTGCCATCTGCACGTAGAGTTCGCGGTCGCGTTCGGTCAGTGGTGAAATCTGTCGCAGCAGCTCCTCACTGGAAAGCCCGTCGAAGACACCGCGCAGCAGCACCTTGATGCCTCTTACGCGGTAGATTTCAGCGTACGCCTCGATCCCCTGCCGCAACTCACCGGTGCAGAATCCAATGATTTCACCAACTTCGGTAGCGCGGTTGTCGAGCAGCGCAGCCTCGAGCAAGTCCACACCGCGTAGTGACGCGCCGTAGCGGTCGATTTCGCGTCGGTATTCCAAGTCTTGGATGTAGCGTGCAATCTCCTCCAGCTCCATATTCAGCAGCTGGCCAAAGGCTTCGGGTGGCAGCAGCCTGGCACGGCGTGCACGGGCGCGGGTGGCTGCGTAGGCGTAATTACTCATCTGCCGAACAGCTCCTCGCTCACTGCCGGCAATTGTGCCTGCCACTCACGCTCGACTAGCGTGCTGAATCGGAAGTCGAGTCGATATTCGTCGTTCTCAATGATGAAGCCCGCCTCATCTATCGGCTCGCCTAAATTCTGTGACGCTAGCTTGCCAAGCAGTTTTACGTCCGCTTTGCGGCAACGTAGCGTCCCCCCCGCTGGCACGCCACGCAGTAGCCCCTGGTAGACCTGCTTCAGTTCGCTCGAGGAAAGGCTGTCGAGCCGTTCCAGCGCTTCCTGGCGCGTTGTCTCCAGCACCTGCCGCTGTGCGTCGAGTCGCGCACGCTTGACCTCTAGCTCGGCAGCGGGCAGTTCCTGCCGCTCCAGCTGCTCGATTTTGCGTTGGGTTTCGACAGTGATATCTGCTGCGACTTGCTCACCTTCGGCATCGCCTTCGCTCAAGATAGCCACCACCTCCTTGGCAGTGGCACTGTTGATGGCGTCTGCTTCTCCCTGGCCGGCCTGTTCGACCTGGCGCAGGATTTCCTGCAGAGCCATCTCAGCCCAGTATCTGGTTGGCGATTACGAAACCGAGGATGACAACGGTCTCAGGGATGGCGATGAAGATCAGGCTGTTGGCAAAATTGCCCCTGTCTTCGGCTACGGCACCTACCGCGGCAGCTCCCGTGTGGGATTGCGCCACGCCGGTACCTATGCCCGCTAGGCCAATAGCCAAGCCGGCCCCGATGGCCATGTATCCGCGTGAGGTCTCCCTGGCTGCCTCAACGGTGTTCGCGTTGTCATCGGCTTGGCCTGCTTCGCCTTCTTCCTCGGCTGCGCTAGCTGGTGGCAGTGCCAGCAGCGTCATCACTGCCAGTATTGCCATTATGTACAGACTTTTTTTGCTGTTCATGCTGTGGTCTCCATTTCATTGGTGTATTTCCGGGTGTACCCGAAAGGAGCGTAATCAGTTCCCCCGCCCACGAAAAACTTGGGGAAGCACTCGACGTACTGCAGACGCAGGGCGTTGATTCCCGAGCCAATTAGCCCGAGCGTAATAACTACCGTCTGTCCGACGACGAGTATAAGAACGGCGAATATCGCGCCTACACCAGTAAAACCGATGTCGAATGCCATGCCGTTGAAGGCGTGCGCTAGACCATAATCGGCGATTCCCAGCGCAGCAATCCGTACATAGGAAATGACTTGGACGAAGATAGAAGGTACCTCGACAATCGCCACGATTCCCTCGCCCGCGACCGCCATGCCGAGCCCGAGCAGGAACCCCGCCAGGCCACCCCACAACTCCAGCTCGCCCGTCAGGCCGAGCCGCGCACCAATCAATGATGTGCCGAATAGCCAGGGCGGAATGAACATCAGGCCGCCCCAAAGAATCATAATCCACGAGAATTTTTCCTGCACGGCATGCTTCAGGTCGTGCAGTACCAGCATGTTCCAGAAGCCCAGCATCAGTCCCAGTGTCACATAAAACAAGCCGATACCGCCTGTGGCGAGTAGCATGAATGCGACATCCTCCGAACTTGATTTGTGCAGCACATGGTAAGGTAGTTCGTGTGCCAGCCAGTGCAGTTCGAAGCCAAAGGCTTCAGCGAACGCGAACGTGCCGAAGAACATCGTGGACGCACCCGCAATGCGAATAATCTTGCCGAGCTGTAGCAGTTCTTCCGAGTGCCCGTACTTGGTAACTAGCATATACCCCAGTAGGAAGTAGACCAGTCCGTAGCCGAGGTCACCAATCATCATCCCGAAAAAGAGAGGATATCCCAGGAACAGCAGCACTGAGGGGTCGAGTTCACGGTGGTCGGGAATCGCGTACAGTTTGGTGAAGAGTTCGAATGGCTTTACGGGAGTGGGGTTGTCGAGCTTGACAGGAGGTGTGTCGTTCGTGGTCTCAATTTCGAGTTCTAGGTTGATATCATTCAGCGCCGCTTTCAACCGTCTCAGCTCGCCTTCCGGCAGCCATCCCTCGAGAACGAAGGTGTTTTCGCTCTGCGCCAGCTTCAGCGGCAGCTCAGACTTCTCGGCTTGTGCCGCCAGGTGCTCCTCAGCGGTGACGAGCCACTGACCATGTCGTTGGGCTAAGGCCTCGAGTTCGTGCTCCAATGCCATCTCCTCTGTTTCCAACACTTCGAGATTCAGCTCGAGCGCAGCGATTACGTCAGTAGGTAGTCCATTGCCTGACGGTGGTTCAAGGGCGCGGAAGCCGTGCTGAGTCAACGTGCGCTCCGCAGCCTCCGCTGAGTCTTGCAGAACGAACACGGCCAACATATCTCCAGCAGTCAAAATTTCGGCGCCTGTGATATCCAGTTCAGTCTTCTCTGGCAATGTGCCAGTGAAAACAGTCAGGCTCTCGTAAGGGTCATACACCTCGAGCGGTAGTCCCAACGGTTCGAACTGGCGCAGCATTTCCAGTCTCGTTTGCCCCTCCTTTTGTTGCTGAATCGCAGTGCGGTGTTTCTCGTTGAGCGCTAGCACCTCCTGTTCGAGTGAATCGAGGCGCTCCGTGATTTCCGTCTCTACGGCATTCGCTGGGCGGGACACGCCTGGCGGCGCTGGCTCAGCGCTCAGTATCTTGAGCAGCGAGCGTACACGCACTAGGTTGCCCGAGACGGTTGCGCCGTATTCCAGCGAGCCACCACTCGTAAACCCATCGGCTTCGCCATCGTAGTCGATCATGTGTACTAGTTGCTGCTGAGATAGGATATGGGAGACCTGCGGCAGGTCGCTGTTCAGTCCGCACAGCACCAACTTGGACATTGGTTCAGGTCTAAGCATTAAATGACTCCAGGAAACGGGTAACGAACTGTTTGGCCGCTTTGCCACGTTTCTTTTCGGCGTCCTTGCGTATTTTTACAACTCCAGCTAACCCATCATCCAGCAGTTCCTGCTTGAGCGCCTCAATCCGCTTGCGTGCCTTAGCGAAGTCTTTCTCCGCCTTTTTGGTGGCCTTAGTGCGCGTCTTTTCCACCAGCCCAGCTCGGTCCTGCTGAGCCTTGCGCAGGGATGCCTGACGGTCACTCTCGACCTGCTCCAGACTGGCGGCATTCTGGCGCTCTGATTCCCTGATTTGCTGTAGCAGTTCTGCTTTACTCATGGTAAGAATAAGGGGGCGTTCGCCCCACTTGGAACCACTATAAAAATATAGGGGAAGCGGAGGCTTGTTGTGTAATCAAAAATCCCCGACGTCACTGATTAAATCCAGCCTTTACGTGCCGCTCTCAAGGGGCCCGTAGCTTAGTCTGGTTGGAGCACCCGGCTGATAACCGGGAGGTCGCCCGTTCGAATCGGGTCGGGCCCACCATCTTTTAGAAAGCAAGCCGCTCTTAACCGCTCTAATGGATTACTCACACGAACTACCGTCTGAGGCGGAGCTGCTGATAATCGGCGGTGGAGTGGTCGGCGCTGCGACTGCGTTCTACGCTGCGCAAGCTGGACTACAGCCAGTGGTGGTCGAGATGCGTCCCGCACCCTGCAGCCTTACCACTCCAGCCAGTACAGGCGCTTTCCGGTTGCAGTTCGACAACCTTCAGGAGCTGGAGCTGGTGCGCGAATCGGTCGATCTCTTCCTCAACTTTTGTGAGCACACGCAGCAGGCGAAGTATGACCTAGGAATCCGACAGCAGGGCTACCTGTTCTGCACGACCGACCCGCAGCGGCTGGAGTGGCAGCGTGAATTGGTCGCGCAGCAGCACGACTGGGGTCAGGAGGATATCGAGCTGCTGTCTGGTGACGAGGCACGGGAGCTGTTCCCCTACCTGGGGCAGAACGTGCTACAGGCTCGATTTCGGCCGGATGACGGTTTCCTCGACCCAAAGCAGTTGACAATGGGTCTTCTCGCGGCGTCTGGCGCGACAGTTGTGCTTGACTGCTGCGTGACCGGCTTTGACCTGCACGACGGTCGGCTGGCAGCGATCGAGACCAATCGCGGCCGTATCGCCACCGCGCAAGCCGTAATCGCGTCTGGTCCTTTTTCAGGGCCAGTGGCAGCACTGGCGGGACTAGAGTTGCCACTCGAGACGGTGCGACGGCACAAGTTGGTAATGCCTGAACTTCCGCAGGTTCCGCGCGACGCGCCAATGACAATCGATGAGGATACCGGCGCCCACTGGCGGCCAGCTTTGGCGGGAGCGTACTTGCTCTGGACCGATCCAACCACGCCGCCCAGTGACCCGTCCGAGGCGGTACAGGCGGATTCACAGTTCTACTTTAGTTTGCTTGACCCTGCCAGTCCTACGTCCGTCAGCCGTATAGTTCCGTTCTGGGAACAGGTGTGGCGTGTCAACACGGCACCCTGGATGCTCATGGCGGGGCAGTACACTATGACTCCTGACCACCGGCCATTGCTTGGTCCTTCCGAGGTGGAGGGTCTCTGGCTAAACTGTGGCTATAGCGGTCACGGCATCATGGGCTCGCCGGCCGGGAGCCGGCTGCTCGTCGATTTACTAATCGGCCGGTTGCCTGCAGAACAGAACCAGTTCCGCTTCGACCGCGAGTTCGAGCCGCGTGAGCTGGATATCCTCTAGTGTATAGTTGCGTGCAGCTGGCTGCATACCTTGCCTTCGGGAGTACTGAGCGTCGCTTCGACACTTTGTCCCGACTCGAGTGCTCCGACTCCTTCCGGGGTGCCTGTGAAAACAAGGTCGCCTGGGCTGAGTGCATAGTAGCTACGCAGTGTCTCCAGCAGCGATTCAACTGGGTGAACCATCTCACTGGTTGAGCACTCTTGCCGTGTTACCCCATTGACCACCAATGCAATCTGGTAGTCACCATCTTGCCAGGGCACCCAGTTGCCGAGTACTGCTGAGTCAGGGAATCCCTTACCCTCCAGCTAGGGCCATCCCTTGCGCTTGGCGCGCATCTGTCGGGTGCGATTAGTGACATCGATTCCAGCGCAGACCGCTTCCGGCTCCAGCGTCGTACCGAGTCGCACCACCATCTCCAGCTCATGCTGCACCAGGTCTTCTTGGTCTGGCAGCCGAATGACCGCCCCGTTGCTGGCGTCGAGCAGGCTGGAAGCTGGCTTCAGGAAGAAGCGTGGTATTCCGGTCACGTCACCACCAATCTCGACTGCGTGCGCCGCGTAGTTGCGGAAAACGCACCAGATGGCGGGTCACGTTACGTGCGCGTTGCGCAGCCCTTAGTCGTCTGAATCGCCGCCGTCATCGGCATCGTCACCGCCGGAGTCGTCGTCTGCACTGTCGCCAGTGTCGTCGCCCCCGCCGTCATCTGCTTCCGGCTCGGGAGCTGGGGGTGCAGCGACACCGCCGCCACCCTCACCCTCCTGGTAGTAGAGGTAGAAGCCGCCAATCAGGCAGCCAAGTGCCAGTACGATGAGCAGTCCCGGTACGTAGGTGTCCAAGAGCTTCAGGCCCGAGATGCGCTCGTTAGCGGACTCGACGCCCGCAGCCTGCTCATCAGGGGTGAAGCCGCCATCCAGGGTCATCACCGGGATGCTTTTGCCGGAGTAGTACATAGCGAACGCCTTCTGTCCCATCGAGACGGGATACGCCGCCTTCTGTTCATCGGTGTATTCGACGTTTAGGGTTTGTACTATGGCCGTTGCCCCAACTGTTGACAACATCGCCTCATCCATGGCAGTGAGGTTCCCGCTACCATCGGCGTCGATATAGCCAGTCACACTGTATACCTGATTTTGCACGGTCCCAGTGGATGGGTCGAAGTAGATATCCTCAGTGTAGTCCATGAGGATGTCAGCGGTCATTACAGGGCCGGCAAAACTGCCGTTCGGAAACATCATACTGTTTGGTATAGGGTCAGTTGTCGGTTGCATTCCGATTTGAGTTCCGTTCTCGTCTAAGACAGCATAGACATACAGGGTCCCACGCGGAATCTGCACTGGAGCTAGGATGGGAGTTCCATTGCCGTCGATTCCGGCGACTCCTATTGGTACGCCGCGGAAGTGGGCGATACCGGTTGTGGCGTTAACTCCTACTGGAGAATACATGTTATTGTAGTTGCTGTCGAACGGATTCGGGAAGAATGCTGCTGCACTGACGTTTGTGTTCATGTGCGGGAAGGTGTCGCCGAAGCTCGTTCCGTTAGCGTTGTCTCCCACCTGATGCGTACTACGGTCGACGAACATGGGCGCTGGTGCTACCAGTGAACCGTCAGCGTTCAAATCTATCGTTACTACAATTGGATTTCCGTCATCGTCAACGCCAACCACCATATCTGTGTTGACCGCGAATGCGGTGTTTGTAAGCAGGTGCGTAGCGGTCGTAGTGTTTTCCGGACCAACCGAGGTAGTCTTGACGGCCGTAACATTTACGTCAAGGCTGTTAGCCGCGTCGAAAAGTGAGCCGCTGTAACTGGTTTCAGATGGGAAGTGGACTCCGTCCGTCAGGTAGAGCAACCCACCCTCTGCGAAGTAGTTAGGGAAGTTTGCATAGACCTTAACGTCAAAGACACGATCCAGCGCGGTGCCGTGTGTTGCGTCAACCGTCACAGTCTCATGGTAAGAGATATGGAATGTGGCACCCAGTGCCATCAGTCCGTAGAGCGGGTTACTAGAGCTAGGTGTGTATGGGATAGGAGTAAGTGTCTCATCGGCAACGTAGATGTAGGCGGACACTCCGTCAATTTCCGTATCACCACCAGGTTGGTAAACGTAGGTGTTGGTGTGCGTACCGACAAATGGGTTGGGGAACTGGAAATTCTCATCCCCTGTGGGAGGGTGGTTCGGGTTCCAGGTCGAGTAACCGTAGTCATCCGCCTCGCTCCCCTCGCCGCGAGATTCATAAGTCACGCGGTCGAGCCAACTGTTGCCATCCTTGAGTGTGAAGAGATACGAGTCGGATAATCCATCCTTGTCTTGGTCAACGGTTTTATCGTTAGCAAAAACGCTGAAATTTTCGTTGAAGAAGGTCTCGTCATCGCTGCTCTGACCTGACTCGGCAACCAGCACATGCCGTGCTATGGCGTTGGAGTAGACAGTACAGCTGCAGCCGTCATTGTCGGCATCCTGCATAGTCTGGAACTGTGGGATGTCGAGCACCTTGAGCTCGCCTCCGTACTCGTATGTGGTCTCGAAGTCGTCGCTCAGTTTCTTCTGGCCAGGGGCGTAGACTCCTAGCCAGAGCGCAGTGAGCAGCAGGAGCACAGCTCCAGCAGCAACCAGCGCCTGTGCGTTCCATTCGGACTGTCCTGTTTCGGGCATATTTTCACCTTGTTGTACCCAAGACCATTTCGACCTTGCGGTCGAGGTCGGGTAAGGGGGAGGCCTGCTGAACGCTTAAAAGCCTTTCTGGGCGCGTTATTCTTAGGTACTGCTCCAGAAACGCACCGGCCCGGCATGCTTGCAAGCATTGCAGTGTAGTCCGTCCATGGGTTGCTCACAGCCTTTGCAGACTGCCCCAACCTGCGCGCCCAGACCGCAGCCAGAGCAGCTAGCAACATAGAGCTCGCATACATTGCAGAAGGCGACTCGCTTGCGTTCCTCGCATTCCGGACATGCCATCCCGCGTGCGCGCATCTCACCGCTGCATTCGGGGCAGCGGCCGCCGCCGCCCGGCAGTAATTTGTGCAGGACCTCGCTTTCTTGGAGTTCTTCCTTGATATGCCTGCCTAGCAGCCCCTGCGGAATCCAGAGGGCGTAGACGCCAGTACCGAATGCGAGCAATTGGAATAGCAGGTATCCTTGGCGGGCGTAGCCGAAGGTCCAGCCATCTTCACCGAGGTACCATTTGGTATAGCAGTAATAGCTCAGCATCGTGAAGAGCATGAATGTCGGCAGTGCCGGCAGCCAGTCACTCAGTGCGATTTCCTCGTCTGGAAGCTCACTTTGGATATGGCTGCGCAGCGCGTACATTTCAAGCACCATCCAGTAAATCAGGAACAGTGCTAGCAGAAGGAGTACAAGTGTGACCAAGTACCAGGTGTAACCTTGGTCGAACATCACGTAGAAGAGCGTCGTCCCGAGGCCCGTGAGCGCGTAGATACCTACCAGCCACACGCCATGGTGCCAAATTTCGTGGAATAGCTGTTGCAGGCAGAGCAGAGTCGCAAGCCCAGCCAATATCCAGAGCGGTGTCGAAATGAGGTGAAACTCGATGCCAAAGAGCGGCAGTTCAATGGTGCGCCCAATCCCATCCAGACGGTAGCCGGCGTATAGCGAAGTCAGGAATGAGCCAGCTGCAAGCGCGATTAGTGTTACTTTCTCGCGCTCGCGCTCCATGCCGAACTGGCGATTAAGGATGCCCACGTCGCTGACGGCTGCTCCTTCTACAAATATCTACCGCTCGTATCACGTAACCGTGCGCCCGCTTTACTTCTTTTCTAGCTCCTGCTTGAGCAGGTCGCCCATAGTTAGGGCACTGGCGCGTTTGTCGCTGACCACGACTGGCGCTGCGGTGGACTCAGTCAATTTCAGTGAAAGCAACCGTTCCAGTCTGCGCAGCAGCTTGTCGTCCGGTTCTCTAGCGCCAGTCTCGACCGCAGCAATGACCGATTTTTTTTCGGCGGTACGTTGCGCTAGTTGTGCTTGGTTCCACCCTCGTTGCTGTCGTGCACTGCGCACGCGGCTGCCGCAGTCAGCGACTAGCACGCGTTCGGGCAGTTCTTCGTCGCGCGCCCGCTGGCGAAGAGCGCGCTTCTCCAGGGCATTTGCAACCCACACTTGCTGACCCTGTGCCTCGCGTTCGGTCGCCTTGCGACCAGAGCCAGCGCAGGTGGAACAGGCGCGCAGCACCGAGCCGGCGACGCGTGTCGCTTCCAACTGCGCATCGGCCCCGCAAAGCTCGCACTGCATGTTTCGCAAAGGATATATAAAAGCCAGCAGATAAACCCTTCAGAATGGTCCCCGTGGATGACGATACTGCAGTCAGCCCCGCCGGCGATACACAAGACTGGCATCGCTGGCTGATGGAGGAGACCGAACGTTTCGAATCCGAGAAACGACAGTATGAAACAGAACTCTCGAGGCTCAAACGCGAAAATGCCCACCTCAAGGGTGAGCTGGCGCGGCTGCGGGCGCCGCCGCAGGTTATCGGTACTGTGCGCGATCTGCTTGCGGATGGTCGCATCTCAATCAAGTCTAGCTCCGGCCCTGACTTCGTCGTTCATACCTCTGAAAATATAGACCGCGAAGCGTTGCTAGCCGGTGACCGCGTCGCCCTGCACCGGCAAACCCTCGCTGTACTGGAGGTGCTTCCGTCGGTCAAGGACCCGTTGGTGATGGGTGCCGAGGTGCTCGAGAAACCGTCCGAGACCTACAAGGATATCGGCGGGTTGCGGAAAGAGCTAGATGAGCTGCGTAGCACAGTTGAGCTGCCCCTTCTTAGGCCGGAGCTATTCGATGCAGTGGGTGTCGAGCCGCCGAAGGGCATCCTGCTCATTGGAGCGCCTGGTACTGGCAAGACACTCCTAGCAAAGGCGGTCGCCAACGCGACCGATGCCAGCTTCATACGGCTAATCGGCAGCGAGCTGGTGCAGAAATATATTGGCGAGGGTGCGCGACTGGTGCGTGAACTGTTCCAGCTGGCGCACGAAAAATCACCGAGTATAATCTTCATCGACGAGTTGGACGCTGTTGGGGCAAAGCGCATGGACGTTGGTACCACCGGGGACCGTGAGGTGCAGCGGACGCTGATGCAGCTTCTAGGCGAACTGGACGGTTTTACACCGCGCGGCGACATTGCCATTATGGCAGCCTCCAACCGCCCTGACATCCTCGATGAGGCTCTTTTGCGACCAGGCCGATTTGACCGTGTCATTCGTGTCCCTCTGCCCGACGCTAAGGCGCGGCTGAAAATCTTGAAAATCCACTCACACGCGATGTCTCTGACCCGGAACCTAAGTCTCAAAAAGCTTGTAAGGGAGACGGAGGGCATGTCTGGCGCCGACTTGCGCGCGCTCTGTGTCGAGGCTGGGATGAACGCCATTCAGAAGGAACGCAATAAGGTACGCGCAGTCGACTTTCAGAAAGCTTTGAAAAAGATGCGTAACCGGCTGACCGAGGCGGACCGGAAGGAACCAGAGCAACCGCTCTACTCCTGACCGTGCGCGACCAGCTGAAACGCGCTGCCGCCACCGCGGCAATTGAACTTGTCGAGGAGGGCATGCTGGTAGGTCTCGGTACAGGCTCCACTGCTGACCACGTGCTGGAATTACTGGGCGAGCGAGTCGCCGGTGGTCTCACCATGACGGGTGTGTCAACATCGGAGCGTACAGCCACACGGGCGCGTGAACTGGGGATTCCGCTGCGTGTTTTCGAGTCAGGGCTGAGTATTGACTTGGCGATTGATGGAGCTGATGAGGTTTCACCACAACTCGATCTCATCAAGGGGTTAGGTGGTGCATTGCTGCGCGAGAAACAGGTCGAGTCATGCGCGGAACAATTGGTGATAATTGTCGATGATTCTAAGCTAGTTGAGCGGCTCGGTCGCGGCCCTTTGCCTGTAGAAGTAGCGACCGATGACGCCGACGCTACGCTGGCGCAGCTGCGCGCACTCGGTTGCGAGGTTGAGTTGCGCCGGAACGCTGACACGCCGTTCGTGACAGACAACGGAAACTGTATTGTGCATATCAGCTTCGCCGCAGGAATCGATGACCCCGTCGCACTTGACGCTCGATTACTGGCGTTACCGGGTGTTATCGATACCGGCCTCTTTCTTGGCATGGCTGATGTAGTTTTCTGTTCTGGGCCGGAAGGTGTTCAGCGACTTGAGAGAACCGTTTAGAGAAGCTGGGGGTCAGAAGGTGAGTACCGAACGCGCATTGAATGGCGCCAGCTTGTTGCGCCCTTCTAGGGACTCCAGCTCTATCAGCACCGTAATTTCCACGACATCAGCACCCATCTCCTCCAGCAAGTCACATGCAGCGCGTGCCGTCCCCCCAGTCGCAAGCAGGTCGTCTACCACTAGAACTCTCTGCCCTTTAGTAACAGCGTCAGCATGGATTTCCAGCGCGTCGCTGCCGTATTCCAGCTCGTAACTGGTGCTGTGGGTTTTCCACGGCAGCTTGCCCGGCTTGCGGATTGGAACGAAGCCGACGTCGAGTAGCCTGGCAACCGGTGTTCCGAAGATGAAGCCACGAGCTTCTATTCCAACGACAAGATCAATATCAGAATTCTTATACGGTGCCGCAAGCGCCTCTATTGCGGCGTCGAAAGCAGCCGGGTTGCTCAGGACCGGAGTTATGTCCTTGAACTGGATGCCCGGCTTAGGAAAGTCAGGAACGTTACGGATGCAGTCACAGATTAACTGGATTTGATTTGTCGGCATATACAGTGCATGCTCGTGTCCTCTACTCCTAGCGTGGGGTGGCAGACCCGGGCAGAAGCCCGGGTTGCCCGCTTGATTGATTACCTCAGTCTGCGTATATCAGGGCCAGGAATGCGAATACGTTAATGGCCCAGAGTGGTATGGAAACCTGGTCAGCCTTGCCGGTGACGACCTTAATCGCCGTCCAGGTAAGGAATCCCCAGATAATTCCCTGGGTAATCGAGTAGGTCAGCGGGATTAGAATCATCGCCATAAATGCCGGGAAGGCATCCTCGAAATTGTCCCAGTTTATGCTCTTTATCGGCTTGCACATGAACAGGCCTATCAGTACCAGTATGGGTGCCGAGGCTGCAAGCGGCACCATATTGATTACCGGTGAAAGGAACAGGAACGGCAGGAAGAGGAGGCCTGCGAACGCTGCAGTCATACCACTTCGGCCCCCGGCTTCGATGCCAGCTGCTGATTCGATGTAACTCGTCCCGGAGCTGCTTCCGAACAGTCCCGACAAGAAGGTGGAAGCTCCGTCAACGATGAGCGATTCCTTGATGTTGCGGGGTTCACCATTCTCGTCGTTCAGTCCTCCAACTTCAGAAACACCCACGAAAGTGGATATACTGTCAAACATGTCCGTGAAAAGGAAGGCGAACATTGCTGGTAAAACAGCGAACTTGAGTGATTCAACGATGGGTAATCCAATATCTCCGCCCTGGTCCGTGAATATTGCGAACAGGAGTCCAAATTCCGGAGCCGCAACAAGTTTGTCTGGCATTACCACCATTATATTCTCATCAGGGTAGAGGACCCTGCCAAACAACGCTGCAAAAGCTGTAGTTCCTAAAATGCCAATAATCAACGCCCCGGTCTGTTTTCGGGCTACCAAGGCGCTCGTGAGAGTCAGTCCAAATAGGAATACCACCATTCCCGAGTTGGCAGACAATAACCGGTCAGGTAACGACCCAGTATCATCGAACATGTTGCCTAGAACGACAATAGGTACGCCACCGACTTCATCAGGGGTGTGCTGGATGAAGTTTGAGTGGTCCGCAAAGCCTAGCAGGGCGAGGAATAGTCCAATTCCTATCGCTACGCCATACCTAAGCTGTGCAGGAATTGCTCTCATTATCTCGGTACGCACGTTAAACACGGACAGGAGGATGAAAATCACACCGGACCAGAACACTGCACCCAGTGCGATGTAGGGGTGTATTCCCATGCCCCACGGTGCACAAACCGTGTAGGTGAAGAAGGCATTAAGTCCCATACCTGGCGCCAGGACTATCGGGTTCTTCGCGTATACTCCCATTGCAATGCTGCTGAAGGCGCTTACCAAGACTGTTGCAGTCACAAGTCCGTTGGTTTCGTTCAGGCCATAATAGCCGAAGGCCTCACCTAGGATGCTTGGGTTCACGAAGATGATGTATGCTGTCGCCAAGAAGGTCGTTAGACCTGCAATAAGCTCTGTATTGACGTTCGTTTTGTTTTCTTCCAGATCGAAAAGTTCTTCCATCTGTTGTTCAAAGTCTGACATTTTTTTTCACCTCTTTTGAGAGAAACACACTGCCCTCTGAGGTCACTGACAAGTGGAACCAGAGACCGAAAGCACCGGTTTCTGGGATTTAGGACTTAGATTCCCCTACATAAGTGAATCGGGTACTTGGCGGTAGAGTTGGCACTCTCCTGCATTGAGCACCACCGGATAGTTTTGTGACCCGAATTTCGTATTTGCTTCTGCCGACAATGGTTCCGCCGCTTCCCATTGTAGCAGCGCCACACCACGGCGCATTTCGTTGCTCAGAAGTACATAGTCCACTTGCTGCACTCCAGCTGCAGGCGCAGCGACCTCGCGTACGACGCCTACTGAAGCAAGAACTTCCGCACCATGTTCCCATGAGGCATTATGTTCTCCGAGTCCAAAGGCAAGAGATGAGAGGCGGTGGTCACTGACAATGAACGCCCCCGACTCGACTTGCTGTGTCCAGAGCACGCACCCTAGTTCCACCTGCGTACTGCCTTCCTGAAAACCACCCATTACATCTGCTGGTGGGTAGGCAGTCAATGCGCCGCAGAGCAAGATTGCCACCAGCCCTGCGATGAATCGTGGTCGCCGTACTGAGGGTTGTGTTTGTAGTAGTGTGACAAAACCGGCGCCCGCCATCAGTGCGAGCGGCGCCAGCAAGTAGGGTGCATGGCGATATGCAATCAGCAAGTGCGATTCCGTCAGGCCACCCACAATCGCGAGGCCAGCTATTGGCAGTGTCCAGCCACAGAGCAGCCATCCACCACGCTGCGCCAATACTAACCCTGGCGCTGCCGCAAGTGCCAACCAGCCAAGGGGAGGTAGCAGATACGGTACAGCTTCCAGCCCAACAGGAATTGTGGTGCCCGGCACCCCCCAGATGAAGCCATAACCGATAACTAGCAATAGTGCGAGGAATGCGCCAAGGAAAATTCGTGCCGGCCGTTGTGGAACATCCAGTAATGGAAGCGGTATCTGCGGCGCCAGTAGTCGTATTACAATCAGCACGACGAGCGGCGCCACTACCAGTGCTTCCAGCGGCAGCCCAGTATCGCCTAGGATGGCGACTCGAAATCCAGTGGCATAACCGACCCAGTAGAGGGAGGTCAGCGCTGCCGCAACTGCCAGCGTGAAATACGGTGCGCGACGGCGGTTGCCAGCTGCAGCCTCGATTGCCAGCATCCCAGTACAGCCTGCGATGGCGAGCAGCAGTGTGAAGTGGTGCACCACTACCAGTCCTGCTAGCAGTACGCCGAATGCGGGCAACCAGCGGCGTGGCGCTGCTAATATCCCGATGAAGGTGTAGATTAGTAGCAAGCTGAGCGGGTCGGCGAGGCTACCAGGCATGGCATGTGAATTAGCAAAAACCACCGGAAATGCTACCGCGTAGCAGCCGCTTCCGACCAAAGCCGCGTCGCTACTGACGAAGCGCCGGCCCGCCAAGAACAGCGCTGGAACTGCCAGCGCACCCGCGGCGGGGATGAGCCATAACAAGGTAGCCGCTGTCGGCAGTCCACATAGCAGCGCCGCGGCGGCAGCCAGTAGTTGCATACCCTGGAACCAGGGATATGCATGCCCCCACCCAAGGTAGCCATCCTGCAGCAGTGCACCATTCTCGGCGAGCGCAGTGGTCAGGAAGAGGTATTCGCCGCTGTCACTACCCCACAAGGCCCAGTGCCACTGGTGTGAAAGCCGCAGCGTCAGCGAGCCGAAAGCAATTGCAGCGAGCAGCAGTACTTGTCTTCGGTCAGCCATGCGCACCCCTTGCTAGCCAGGCGCCTGTTTCGAAGAGCAGCACCAGTAGTGCAGTCGTGAGCAGGAGGCCGATGGTCGCAGGGTCCGGCGTCACGAGTAGTGCTAGCGCCAGTAGTAGTCCCCATGCCAGTCGGCGGCCATGTGCAAGCCCTCCGTCCCACACACCAGTACGGCGCGCTATGAAGGCGAGCAGTGGTAGTTGCAAGGCAATGCCAGTCCCGAGAGATAGTGAGAACAGCAGCCCAACGGTCTGCGCCAGCGAAAACTGCGCTTCTGCCGGTCCACCGACAAGCAGCGGCAATAGCCTCGGTAGGAAGACGGTCCAACCCAGCGCTGTGCCGCCAGCGAACAGTGCCAGCGAGAACGGAATAGTGCGGCGCGCGAACGCACGCTCCCTGTCGGTCAGTCCCGAGTGCGCAAAGCGATAGGACTGCAACAGCAACAGCGGCAGCGCGCTGAGGCAGCCTGCCAGAGTCGCTAGGCTGAGGCGTACGCGCAGGAACTCAGTGGGCGTATAGATGCTCACACTACCTGCCAGACCATGGTAGTCGAGCATTGCCTGCAGGATGTCATCGCTCAAGCTGAAGGTTGCAGCCATAACCGACCCGAAAAGCACTAGCGGCCCCAACAGGGTTCTTCGCAGCTCGACTAAGTGCGCGGGCAGCGGTTGTGGGCGGTCCACACGATGCGAGGCGGGGGCCATTTATCAGAGCGCTGCGCCGGCAATGAATGCTAGCATCGCGACCCCCATTCCCTGCTTCAGTGCCTGCTGGCCTACTCGTGGGTCTCCGCTGAGTGCCAGCCGGCAGCCATTGAGCATCCAGCCATCAGCCAGGATAACCAGCACCAGGTAGGCGGTTGCACCCCGCCCGCTAAATTGCGCGTAAGCTGTGATACTCAATACCGCGGCGAGCGTCAGCACTGTGGTTGCCAGTTGCAGCGTTGCCGCGGGACCTATTCGCGCCGGCAGTGTGCGCCGGTCGCTGTCGCCCTCCAGATCCTGCACATCTTTCATCAGTTCGCGGCTAAGCGTTGCCAGTGTCGCTAGACCTGCCAGCCAGAGTGTTGCGCCGGGAGTCCCGGTCGCGGCGCCGCCGTAGAAAAAGAGTCCTCCAGCGAGCAGACCAACGGTTGTGTTGCCAGGGAGCCCAGTTGCCTTGAGCCTTAACTCGTATGCGAGTAGAAGTGCGACAGCGACGACGGCGATAGTTAGGGGTAGCGGATTATCGAGTAGTAGCCCTGCCGAGAGCAGCCCTGCCAGCAGCAACAGCCGCGCCCAGTTAAGCGCTGTTTGCGGTGAAAGTTCGCCGCGCGGAAGCACCCGATTCGGGTGGTTGGCACGATCAGTCTCACGGTCAAACCAGTCATTGAGTGTGTTACCGCCGCCGACGCAGAGCATTGCCGCACCAGCTGCCAATGCTAGCTGCGGGGCGGCTTGCGGCAATGCCTCAGGGCCAACCGCAACGAAGCCGGCGGCAAGCAGCGCCAGCGCACTCAGCAGCACATTGCCGGGGCGCGTGATGCGCAGCAGCGGGTGCATGGCGGCGGAGCTGGACCCACTTTAAAGCGGGGCGGTATCGCGCTGCGTGCGAGTCGTACAGGGTTGCGTGCGCTATCCCCCCGCCCCCGGTGGCGCTGAGACTAACGTTGCTGCACTAGCAACTGGTCTACGGGAGCGGGGTCACGAGGTGGTGGTGCACACCAGTGACCTCTGGAGTGAGACCCCCTTCCGACGCGCACGCCTCCCCAGACGCGTGGCTGGTGTCCCTATCAGGCGACACACCGCCTTTAGCCCGGGTGGCGAGGCGCACTACGTGTTGCCACCAGGGATGCTGCCGGGGCTCCTGCGAGAGCCAGCCGACATAGTTCACACCCATTCCTATGGATATTTCCAGAACTCCGTGGCGTGGCTGCGGCGACAGCTACAGGTGACGCCGTGGGTTCTGACGCCACACTTTCACCCTAGCTGGTCTATGTGGGGTGGCAATCGCCGCCGCCGGTTACGACAGTTCTATGACTGGCTCCATGGTAGCGCAACGCTCAGGACACCCGACGCCATAATCTCTGTTAGCCAGCATGAGCTGAAGCAGTTACGGCAGGAGTCGGGACTCCCACTGCCGCAAGCGACAGTGATTCCTAATGGTATTCACTGGTCCGACTGGGCAGAGCCGCCACGCCCTGAGCCTTTACGCGCGGCATATCCGCAATTGGGTGAGCAGTTGGTGCTGTACGCAGGGCGACTGGCGACTAACAAGGGATTGCCGCACTTGATCACAGCACTGGCGCATCTGCGCCAAACGCATCCTGGCGTGGAGCTGCTGGTGGTGGGGCAGGACATGGGCGTTGGCGCTGCCTTGGATGCGCAGGCCAGCGCTGCTGGCGTTTCGTTGCACCGACTGGGCCACCTCAGCGATGAGCTATACCGCTCGGCGTTTGCTGTGGCTGAAGTGCTAGCGCTACCTTCGGAATACGAGGCGTTTGGCATCGTACTGCTCGAGGCGGCTGCGGCGGGGTTACCGGCGGTCGCCACCCGTGTTGGTGGGGTACCAGAAGCGATTATCGAGGGCGAGACCGGATTACTGGTCGAGTATGGCGACGCCACGGCATTGGCTGCGGCGCTGGCACAGATTCTGGACGATCCCACTGGCGCACGCGAGCTAGGGCGACTGGGGCGTGAACGGGCGCGCGATGAGTTTAGCTGGGCCTCGATTGTGGCACGGATCGAGCAACTCTACTTGGGCCTGCTCTGAGTGCGCGGCAGACTTAAATAAAAACAGTCTGTTCACAATCGTGGCGTCAGACCGCATTACTTTTCGTTTCCCCATCGACAAGCAGTTTCGTGCTGATTGGGATGATTTCTTGCGCCGGGCACGCGACGCCGACAGCACTCCGTCCCAGACGCTGCAGCAGCTGGTGATAGAATACCTCAATCAGCAGAAGCACGAGGAGGAAGTGGATGATGATGATGAGATGGACCGGCAGATGGTGAAAGAGTACCTCGATCAGCAGGAGGACGAGGATGAAGCGGATGATGAAGAGACAGACCGGCAGGCGCCGCCCGCAAGCGAGAAGCGTAAGCCCGCGCGCAAGGTGCGCAAGGTGCATCGTAAACCCCCCGAGCCTGTTTTCGAGCCGGAGCTGGAAGAGGGCGCGTTAGCCCAAGCCAACACCCCAAAGTTCCGGATGCTGGCGCTGATGCGCTCGCTTGATGACGGCGAAGGAGTCGACCCAGATATGCTGCTCAGCAAGGCGAAACAGCTGGACATCCCGCGTCCACGGCTGGAGATGCAGAAGCTAGTGCGACGCGGTATTCTGTACCTCCACGAAGGGCTCTACCGCACGACGTCCTGAAAGATGGAAGCTCCCCCGCTGCGCTACCTCTGGTTTTTCCTGATTCTACTGCTAGCGTTAGCGGCCGATTTCGGTGGATTGCTGGCGGCACTCTTCCTCGGAATGGCATTCATCCCAGCGCTTTTCTATCTGAACTGGTTCCGCAACTTCGAGAAACATGACCCAGAGCCGTGGGGGGCACTCTACCAGGCTTTCTTTTGGGGTGCCATCACCGGCATTATCGCCGCCGGCATCATCAACTCCATATTCATCGTTTTTGTTATGCTGGCAGCAGGGGTAGTAGTTGCTGAGATTGTGGGTGCAATTATCATCGCGCCTTTCGTCGAGGAATTTCTGAAACCGGTCGGCATCGTTCGGGGTGGTGTGCGCAAGGAAGTAGATGAGGTTGAGGATGGATTGATATACGGCGCCGCATGCGGCCTCGGCTTTGCGGCTACCGAAAATTTGATGTATGGCTGGAGCGTTGTTAGTGAAGGTGTGGCAGTTACAGCGGCGGTAATCATAATGCGTACCTTTTCCTCGACGCTGGTACATGCTAGCGCGACTGCCCTCACAGGCCACGGTTTGAGCCGTTATCTGGTGCATGGCGATTCGCGCATGACTGTGGTACGCTACTATTTGGCGGCAGTTGGCCTCCATGCTTTTTGGAACGGAATGATGACGCTAGGAAGCTACGATTTCCTGCCCGGAATTGGTTTTATCTTTGCATTGATTGTAACAATAGGTGCGCTACAGTTCAGCCGTAATAAAATTCGAGAATTGGATGGGGCGCGTGTAGAATTAACTTACCAGCAGAAACTTGACCAGCAGCCATCTGCGGGTGACTGGTGGTCGCAGAGCCAGAGTAAATGGGAGGGTCGTGGCGTGGCGTGGAGCAATCGTGAAGCGGCTCATCGTCAGGAGCATGCAGACCATAAAAAACAGGAACAGCGCCGCACGGAAGCTAGCGTTTCCCGAGACGAGGAGACTGACAATCAGGACGGCTGGGCAACCTATCAGCGGAAATGATTAAGGGATTGAGTTGAGCTAATTCATCCAGCGCGATTCGAACTACTGTAACAAAATTTTTAATCGGCGGCAGCCTACGCTGCTTCGCGGGCCTGTAGCTTAGCTAGGTAGAGCGTCCGGCTCTTAACCGGACGGCCATGGGTTCGAATCCCTTCAGGCCCGCCATGCCTATCTGAGGCGCAGCAGGTAGAGCCGGCTGATGCGACCGCTCTTCTCGACGCGCAGTGCCGACTTGCGCTCGAGCGCGGTAACGTGATAATTCACTTTCTGGCGGCTCATTCCGAGTCTGGTTGCAATCATAGATTGGGTGACGCCGGGGCTGGCCTTGATCTCTTCCAGAATCCGCAGCTGCACCTCGCTGGTTATCAGCAACTCCTGCGCCAGCCCGGTGAAACCAGATGGGTAGAATAGCCGCTGGCGCCCACTACGCAGTGATTGGATGACTTGGTTGCCTTCCAGAATACTAATGTGGTGCGACAATACGCCGTTGTGCAGCCCGAACTGCTCTCGCAATTGAGTGAGGTTGGCACCTGGATGGCCGTAGATATATTGCATCAGATTCTGACGCGTGGGGTGGTCGGCTAGCCGGTCGCGTTGCAGTCGGGTGTAGAGTGGCAGCAGCAGTTTGAAGCTGTGGTAACGTAGGTTTTCAGACTTGGAAAAGTAGTATGCGGCGCTTAGAATTCCGATTATACCTGCGGAGGCGGCGGTCGAGCGCAAGGGCAGGCTTGCCGCAGCTTCGGGCTCTGCCGCCTGTTCGAGGGCAACGGCACGGAACTGCGCGTCCTGGTCGTTAATCAGGGTGGCTCCCCCCTTGAGTTCGATTTGTAGCGTGTGCAACCCGACAATAACGGGGCTGTGCTCGAAATCAAAATTGATACTCTCTCCGTTTTCGAGGTGATTTACGGGCTGAAAAGCGAGCAGTTCGCGGCTACCATCTGCCGCCGTGAGCCACAGCTCCAGCGTCAATTCGCTGACAGGGTAACCTTGGTTGCTAATCTCTATGCTGCCCGCGACCGATTGGCCTAGTAACACTCCGTTGCGATTGAAGTGCAGCTCATCAACCATAATTTCAGAGGCTCGATAGGTCAGCACGTGGTTCAGTGCTACAGTTTCCCCTGTTGAAAGTTGCTCTAGCAGCACTGTGAACTGACTCCCCCCTTCGTGTGGGACTTCCAACTGTGGGGTCAGCGTGAGGTCTATGGTCTGGGTTTCATCAACCAGCAGCGTAATCTCTGACACTCCTTCTAGCTGCATCAGGAAATTTGGTGCGTAGAAATATTGCAGGCTGAAGATTTCGGTATTGAATCCCTTGTTTACAACCTGCAGGCTTAGAGTTTCGTCCCCACCTGAAACAAACTCGATGGTCGCCCCCTCCCAGCCCGGGACCAGTTCCTGCACGGGTTCGAGAGAGGTGGCGTCGAAGCGGTGAATATCGAGGCTGGCTATCGCTCGCACCACTACTGACTCTCCACCACCTAGTGTTAGTGGCTCCGACCCAGCTGTAAGGTGCTGGATCTGCCCTCCGTCTTCGCTCCAGCTATCGAGCATCTCGCCGTTGTGTTGCAGGTCACCCTCGAAGAGAATCGCCGCCGCTTCGAACGGGAGTGCCAGTTCCTGCTCCAAGGACAGCCCGTTCTCAGGTAATAGATACTGCTCTCGCGAGTACAAAATGTGGCATGTCTGCGCGCGAGACCAGCGGTCCAGTACCTTGATTTCAAGCTGGCATTCGTAGATGCCGGGTTCGCTCAGTGCAGGGATAAAATTTAGTTGCCGTGTTTCGCCGGCAGGTAGGTAGAGTGATTGTTGTAACGATGTGATTGTTTCTCCCTGCCATTTCACATTTAGTGATGCACTGATATTGCCCAGATATTGCGTGAATAACCCGCTGTTGTACAGTTCTACCCCGATGCCACTTCCACTGGAATAGGCGAGGAAACTGACATCCGGAAACGACACATCCAATTCGTGTTTGGGTGTAACGCCTCGTACATCAGCCCAATTAAGCTGCCAGGTAGGGCCTATTTCCGGCTCCCCTATCACCGCCGCGAACTGGATAAAGCAGCGCTCTGTTGGTGGAAGTAGAAGCATCGTGCTGCCGTCAAAACTGCCAGATGAAAGTGTGGTTAATTCGTGCCAGGTAGCGGTATAGCGTTTTTCCAGTGAATCAAAATCTGTGGAATAGCTGATACTGAACCCTGCATCTGTCGCCAGGCTGTAGGCGTGGTTAAGTTCTAGGACTGACTCACTGTAGACGGAACTGTCAATAGGGCCGAAAACTAGACCAACCTGCGAGTTATCGTTTGGCTGCAGCACGAATTCCTCTCCATCCAGGGACCACGCCGCACCTCCTGTAAATGTGACTTGGTCAGAACTGCCCGGTATAACGGTCAGGTGATCGTAAAAGGTGAAGTTCCAACTCTTTTCAATAGTCTGGAGTTGGTTATCAAAGTTCATGACGAGCGATATATAAAAAGAATAATCGCCAGAATAGTGGGCCTGAAAAGGTATATCATAGTTGTCTGATTCACTCTCAGCCAGGGTGAACTGTAGGTTTGGCTGGGGTAGGGGAACTGGTTGTTGCAGATCATGGCTCTGGAGTTCGGCGGAGAGGCTGAATTCGGTTTCCCCTGCGAAAGGATTGTTAATAATGATAGTTAGATTATTTTCTTGATTAATGTAAAAATGGTTTATTTCTCCTGAATCTATTATTTCGCCTTTGCTACCTGGGAGGAGCACAAGGGCGAGCGAAATGAGGAGTGCAACCAAGGAAATAATGCCAGCTGCCCTTGTGCTCACCTCGTACTAGTGTACTCTCGTATTAATAACTTCTGTACAATTTTTTGACAATTGGGGAGAGTGGTTTTGATTTTTAATTATCCTAATAAAATAATATAATTAATATTACTTAAATAGATTAATAATTCTTTTAGTTTTAATTATAGTCAGTTGTCAGTATTTGACCCGGAAATTGCCGCAACAGGAGATGCGCCAAGTGTTTAGACACTGATATCGAGCAGGTCTCCAGAGATATTTGCGAGATTTTGGTCCAACCCAGCATCTCTCCTTGACGGTTAGATGCTTAATTCTTTTTATAATCTAGAATAGATTTCCAGTTGTTTTTGTATTTGTCCCATTTGGATGGTCTTAGTTTTGTCTGACTGGAATGTCTGGTTTTGTAGTTTCCTGTCAATGCATTTTCAGAGATTGCAATCAACTGGCCGCGGTTAGTTCTATCCTTGTTCGGGATTATGAATGAACATAGGTATGTGTTATCCTCGTCCAGAGCAACAAGAACATAAAAGTCAATCCAATCCTGTTCCTTAGAGATTCTGAACTTCCAGTTTTTGTAAAAATAATCTACTTTCTCACCATTTTTCTTCAGGAAACCGCCGCTTTTTTTGTTGATGTGGGGTTTGGACGACTTAATTTCCAGTGTAGCTCCATTACTGGCAATCAAGTCGAAAACCATCCCCTCCGCCGTTCTATCGGTTTTGAGCCCCTCGTATGCAAGTTCAAGTTGAGCAATGCACTCACCTAAATATCCCACAAATTTCCTTTCATCTGCTAATTTTGGATTCATATTTTAATTTTGATATAATCTCCAGGTGCCTTGATGAAGTCTTGGTCTAATCCTAGATATATTTCTGTTGTTCGTATACTACTATGCCCAAGGCTAATTTGTATTTGTCTGAGAGGGGCTCCTGCCCTGTAGGATAATTGTGCGTAAGTTCTTCTCAGATCGTGAGGGAGGACTGGTTTCCCCAGATATTTATTTGAATATTTTCTGGTTAAATCTCTGATTGCTTGAGGCGAGATCTTTGTATTGCCAGGCGTTCCATTTTTTCGGATTGAAAAAAACAGTCTTTCAGTAAAATTCCAGGCCAGCTCCTCTCTCATTTCTAGCCACTTCTTGATTAAGTTCATACACCATTCAGGAATTGCAACAGTTCTGTATCTCTCACCTTTACCTTTGATATCGGTAAATGCCCATCGCCCTTCCACTTTTCCAATTTGTGAGCATTCCAATTCGGACACTTCAAATCTACGTAAACCAGAACCCAGCATTGTTGCTAGAATAGCCTTGTCACGTATTGTTCTATTGTTGTTATTTTGGATACTTCTCAGAAATAGTTGTACTTCTTCATGGCTAAGCCAAGTTTTGACCCTCTGACCCCTCGGTCCCTTGATTTTAATCTCCTTTAGATTGGTATATGTGTCATTGTCAATTACTCCAGATTTCCATAATTCCCGAAAGAGCTGTTTTGTTATCGAAAGTTTTGTAGCAATAGTTGACCTCGCGTACCCGCTATGTTTCATGTAGAGAATATATTCTCTGATTACCTCAGGACTTAATTCAGAATACTCTGTGTTTTGATACCATCTGAAAAATTGTGTTAACGCTGAAGCATAATTTTGGCGTGTGTTTTCGTTTTGTTTCTGATTTACAATTGCAAACACTATTTTTTGCATAGGGCTTGCTACAAGCTTGGTTTCAAACATTACTTTCTACTTTACCTCTAATAAAAAGTAATATATAAAGTAATCGTTTTTTGCAAGTATGAACAAATCTCTGAAAAACGCAGAAACCCCTAGGTTTGTGCAAAAACCAGGGTTTTGTGAATATTAGGATTATCGGTAATATATTATATTTTACTATAATTGATTAAATAATGGTAATCATTAAATAATAGCAGAATAATTAATTCTAGTATTTCTGTTAATATTGTGTGTTTTAGTATATTCTATTATATTTATTAATTTAATTAAATAACTAGTATTTTGGGGACTTACGAATAATTCTAGCTTCACTTTTTTCCTCGTCCATCTATCGCAGCAATTACAATTGCTAGACCTGCAATAAATCTTCTATCGAGAGGGTGGTTGGGTGGAATATTGACCACCAGCTTCTTGATGAATGGATTGAACATCTGCCTCATTGTCACAGGTTCGGTAGCGTCCTTAATCTGAATGTGAAATTTCTTTGGTAAGATTAATCCTAATAGTAATCGTCTGGCCAAGGCCTGCCCCATACTATCCTCAATCAACATTCCAAACTCCTTACCTGTAGCGTCTAGAAGGTGCCATCTGGTTCTAAGTATGGATGCCCAGAATTTGCGCCTTACCGTACCTAAAACCTCACCAGTTCCGGAGTCAATTACGTCATAGCCGCCCCAGGCATCAACAAATTGCTTTTGTTTGATCTTTAACCATTCATGGCTTTTTGATGGATCCGAATATATTCGAATATCTTCCTTTATTTTGAAACGTTTTTGTTCGCAGTAACCATATCGTTTTTGATCTGCACCCTCAAACCAGAATTTGTTACCAAATATTCTCCAGAATTTCTCCCGAACCATATATTGATTCAGTTCTAGCACTCCTGCCATATCCTACGATTGACTTCGGCTATTTAGTCTTGTGAACTTTCTTAAATGCCATCTGATTCAGGAGATGTGGATGAAATTCATTCTTCAGTCGAACAGG
>Ga0187833_10000779_pt1 | contig 37182 bp, 38 predicted proteins | sample ETNtaG_37_FD_167968 | JGI IMG/M metagenome (GOLD analysis project Ga0187833, IMG submission 167968) | Marine microbial and viral communities from oxygen minimum zone, Eastern Pacific Ocean - ETNP2014_SV_400_PacBio MetaG (Illumina Assembly) | ecosystem: Environmental > Aquatic > Marine > Hypoxic...
GTCGGACGGCATCGCCGCCAGCAATCATGAAATGCTTTAGCGGCGCGCCCGGCAGGATTCGAACCTGCGACCCCCAGGTTAGGAATACCGGGGCCTATCTTTCCGCATCATTCCCGAACCGGCTTGCCCGGTGTTTTGCCGATGTTACGTAAAATCCCACTAACCACTTGAAATTATTGGCGCGCCCGGCAGGATTCGAACCTGCGACCCCCAGATTAGGAATCTGGTGCTCTATCCTACTGAGCTACGGGCGCGGACGGCGGCAAGGAGTGTATAGCATATCCCGACGGTGGCGCGTCGGCGCCGAATTCAACAGCCGGGGAAACCGGCGCGCCGTCAATCGCCAATAAAGGTGTTGATGGGGACGGAGAAATAGAGCATCGCCGATTCCGTTCCCGGATTGTCGTTGCCGAGGCTGGCGTTGGAATAATGGGAGATGGCGAGGCCGAGCCTGGAGCGGTTGTCAAAGCGGTAGGCGATTTCCAATTGCGAACGGAACTCGAGGGGATAATCCAGGTCCAGGCCATCATCACCACCGTCGCCGCCGGTGTAATAACCGGGCGCGAAGCTGGGAGTGACGACGACGCGGTTGCCGAAGTACAGGTCCCACAAGACGCCGGCGGAGAAAAAGAATTGGCTTGTCGTGGTCCCGGCGATGGCGGCGAAAGGTTTGAAATTTATATAGGGAACCTTGTAGTCGGAGCGGTATTCCAATCTGAACTCGGCGCCTTCGTCCCGGCGCTTGTTAAAGTCATAGGCACCGGCTCCGAAGGAGATAAGCGCCGGGTCATCGGCGCGTGCCACGTCGGCGGCGAAACCCATTCCCAAGGCAAAAACAACCGCAATTGACACTTGTAAATGCGCCGCCACCAGAACGCCTCCGAAAACCTCCCAGGAAGCTCGCATCTTACCGCAAAGAGGCAAAGTTACAAGGAAATTGCGGCGCCGCCGGCAAGCCGGGAGGTCGGCCGGTGGCATCGGAGCATGTCTATGTCGATAAGAATCGGCGCCAGCCCGCTCCGCCGCCGACCAATCTTGAAATGCTCTAAACCAGGCTTTTGAATTGTTCCGTGGCCCGGACCAGGGCCCGCCGGATTTCCGGCTCCATGGCCGAATGGCCGGCGCCGGGGACGATCACGTACTCGGCCCGAGGCCAGGCCCGGGCCAGTTCGTCGGCGCTGATGATGGGACAGATCACGTCATAACGTCCCTGGACGATGATGCCGGGAAGATGGCGGAGTTTGTCCAGGTTGGCGAGAAGATAGCCATCGTCGAGAAACAAACCGTGCTTGAGATAATGGGCCTCGATACGGGCCAAGGAGAGGGCGGCGTTGGAACCGCCGCTCGCCGTCCCGGCCGGCGTTTTCGGCAACAGGGTCGAGCAGGCGTTTTCATAGGCGCCCCAGGCCGCCGCCGCCGGAAGATGCACCCCGGGATCGGAATCGCTCAGGCGCCGGTAATAGCTTGCCAACAAATCGCCCCGTTCATCGGTGGGCAGAAAATCCGAAAAAGCCCGCCAGGCTTCCGGAAAAATTGCGCCCATGCCCGTCATGAACCAGTCGATTTCCCGTTGGCGGCCGAGGAAAACGCCGCGCAGAACGAAACCCAGACATCGCTCGGCTTGCTCTATCCCGTAAGCCAGCGCCAAGGCGACGCCCCAAGAGCCGCCGAAAATCAGCCAGCGCTCGACGCCCAGGTGACAGCGCAAGCTTTCCATGTCGCCGAGCAGGTGTCGGGTGGTGTTGGCGGTAAGCTCCGCATAAGGCTTGGAACGGCCGGCGCCGCGCTGGTCGAAGATGATGATGCGGTAGTGCCGGGGGTCGAAGAAACGCCGATGCACCGGGCGCCCCCCGGCGCCTGGACCGCCGTGCAGGAAGAGGACGGGGACGCCTTGCTCGTCGCCCGACTGCTCCCAGTACATCCGATGACCGCCGTCAAGCTCCAGATAACCATGGTCGAAAGGCTTGATCGGCGGGTAAAGATCGATCTTTTCGTCGCTGGCGTCCATTGGCGTTCCTTGCCGATCCTAGCGCATTTCCCGTTTGCACGGAATGAGGTTCCCGCCCGCCGAGAAATATCAATAACTCTCCGGACGGGCTTTCAATATGGTTCGCCGTTCGTCTGCGTTTAAACGCACCTCCCCGAACGCCTTTGCATCTTCAGGTCGACGTCGGGATAGGTGACGGCGCGCGGCCGCCGGCCTCCAGGTAGACCGCCGTCCCGGCCGGAAAGCCGGCGGCCATTGCGGAACACCCGCGGATAGAACGTGCCCGTCCGTTCGGGCACCGATCGCGGGTCAATCGCCGGCAAAATCGGTTGCGGATCGGTTGGCGTTTTTTTTCGGCTCCTCGACGTTGTAAGTGAAGTTCCACTGGTTTGTCCGTCCGCGGACGGCGTTATGATCGGCCATTCATTTCTTGCCGAAGGGGTGGAGGAAAGTGGTGGAATCGCGGGCTCCGCAAACCCAGGTGAATTCCGCTTGCAACGACGAAGAGCCAGTTTTTCCTTGTTCCATGGTGTATGGGTCCCTCATGGAGGGTGCTTAAATCCCATGGAGGTTTCCCTGCGCCGGCGATTGGGTTTTCACCACAAAGACACCAAGGCACAAATGGTTTTAACAAGTTCTTGGTGCCTTTCGAATCTTGGTGGTGAAAACCTCTTTATGGCGAATCAAAGAATAAGATGTCAGGGTCGAATGCACGAGCGCCGGGGTTTCTCTTTTCGCCGCCACGGTGTAACGTTTTTAAGATGCTTGCCCGGCGCAAATGGATGGCAACGATCGTCGTCGCCTGTTGGCCATCTGTTATGTGAACGGCAAGGGTTTGAACGCCCTGATGGTCCGGGAAGGTTGGGCGCTCGCCGACCGCCGCTTCTCGGAAAAATACATCGCCGAGGAAAACGCCACCGAACAGGCGAACAAGGGCCCGTGGGGCATGGAGTTCATGCCGCCTTGGTAATGGCGAAAAAATCAATGATGACGAGTTGCCTTGGCGAGAGAGGGCTCCGAGAAGGTGAACCATGGAAGAAGTCAAGGTATCGATCAACGAGATTTACATTCCCATGAAGCACCGCGACTGCGTCAATCCCGAGACGGTCGCGGAAATCGCCGAAAGCATCCTCGAAGACGGCCAGAAAACGCCGATCCAGGTGCGCCAGGGAAAGGGCCGGTTGGTCCTGGTGACCGGCAAACATCGGCTAGAGGCATGCAAGGCCTTGGGCGAAGAGGAAATCACCGCCATCTTCGTCGACGCCAGGCGCTATTAGACCTGCCGCGAAAGTCCACATTTTATAGGTTTCCGATCTTCCCGCCCCAATTGGCGGCGTTTTTTTTAATCTTTCGACGCCATTGTGGTCCTTCGAACCACAGTGATTGCCGTGAGTTTGAACGTGAACAAGATCCTTTGTTACGTAGTCGCCACGCGACGCTTACGAATAAGGCCACTTTCCCGAGCCGGCCTACCATCGGCAAGCCACTGTCCGAGACGGCTGTCAAGGGCGGCCGTTGGCCGTCGCAAAGCGACGCGTAGCGCCCTTTACCGCCGTCTCGGACAGTGGCGGGCTTAATAAAGGACGGATGCATTTTCCCGGAATTCCCGGATGAACCTGAAAAAAGGGCACGGGCGTGTCTTGTTCGTGCCAATTTTTGTGTCACGTTCCGGTTTGTTCCGGTTTGAACGGTGTTGAAACTTCGAATTCCGAAGCTGGCGGCCGATGTCAAAACCCCTGAAAAACCTTACGTTTTCCGGGGGTTTTGGCGGAGGGAAGGGAACCCGGATATAACCTTCTCCACCCAGAACACCGCCAGCCTCCAAGAAGTCAGTGCCGGTGGTCCACCGCCTCTGGAAAAATCTCAACCGCTCGCCCAGTCAGAACGATTAAATCACACGTAGCTTGGAAACAGATATCATCACATCTCTCAACGTCATTGAGAGATTTCGAAGCAGTGTAACCCCCACGTCCATCCCCCAACCTTGTAACCTGTTTTCTGGCGCCCAACGGATCGGCATGCACGACCGCGTTGAAATGCTGCGTGATCTGTTTCGCCATGTCCTCGTTCTCTTGCACACCTCTTTTGCCTCTCATGGCGGCGAGCATTTTATACAGGGGAGGTCTAGATTTATGGGGCTAGCCAGCCTCCCAAAGATCCAGCGCGCTCGGCGTCTCACACAGATAACTGATTACCGCCGCTCTTTCGATGAGCGGACGCAGGAGAATTTCCGCAGAAATCAAGTGTCCTTGTCTAACTAACTCTCTGATGCTGAGGGCAATCGAAAACCCATGCGGTAATAACTCCGATGCAGCCTTTTGAAGCGGGTTCAAGTTTCGACCGTGTGTCCATGGTCCAATATTGTCATTTTGCTCCATTGCAGCCTGAACCATCTGGTCGAAATGGAATACCGACTCTCGACCCAGGTATGGCTCATTCTCTGGGGTGAATATGGGCACCTCAAGAAGCTCCTGCTTTCGTCCGCGACCACGTTGCGCGATCGATCATCCATAGGTAGAGCGCGAGTCACCGAACAAGAGAAAGTTCGATCCCGGCTCTTTTCGGGATGGTGGCGGATGGGGTGGGATATGCTCGGGTCTTCGCCCCTCCCTGAGCCTTCGCATTTACCGCCTACCACAGGCGCTTATTGGCGAAGGCCTTGCCGGAACCTGACTTGAAATATCGTTCAAGTTCCCTTGCGTGCTTCTCCGTTTGCACGGCCACGTAGGATTTCAGCGCGACGGGCAAGTAGGGTTTGGTCGAAGTCACGTGGCCCCGCTGATGCGAGTCGACCCTCCGTTGAAGATCGTTCGTCGAGCCGATGTAGACGTCACCGTTACTCAACTGGAGGAAATAGACATACCATATGATCCGGGCCCCCCTACGCTAAAGCTTCGGGCGGCACTCCTACGCCTTCGGCTTCGGGAGGCAAACCACTTCGTGGCCTGCCACCCGAAGCCGAAGGCGTAGGGTGGCGGACAGGGTGGGATTCGAACCCACGATGGGCTTTTGACCCATACTCCCTTAGCAGGGGAGCGCCTTCAGCCGCTCGGCCACCTGTCCTTGATTTTGATGTCATCGACTTTATTGTTTCACGACCCGCGGGTTTTGCGAAAATTCCGCGAAATCCCTGAATTGCGGAAACGATGTGGCCACTTTCACGGCCGTCTTCCGTTTTCCATACCCCTCCCGAAAAACCTGCCGATCAGGCAGGCTCGGCGATGTTATAGGAGACAATGCCGCCGGTCAGCTTTTTTAATTCGGCGACGGTGATCGGGAAAACGCACTGGGGATGACCGGCGGCGGCGTAGAGTGTCTCGAAACGCTTGAGGCCGACGTCGATCGCCGTCGGCAGTTCCAAAGCCAGGGCAACGGGGGCGACGCCACCGATGACGAAACCGGTGGCGGCCAGAACTTCTTCGGCATCCGCCTTCCTGACCTCGCCCGTCAGGTTCAAGGCCCGCGGCAGAGCGTCCTCCTTGCACTTGAGATCGCCGGCGACGAGAACCAGCACCGGCTGCTCGCCGATGAGGAAAATCATTGACTTGACGACGGCTCCCGTTTCCGTGCCGATGGCCATGGCCGCTTTTTCGGTGTCGGCGGCCGATACCTCGAGTTCGATCACTCGATCGCTTAACCCGATATCGTTTAGCGCTTGACGCACTTTGACGACCGATTCGTCTTCAAGCAGGCGCATTCCGGTTTTCTCCTGTTCGGGCACCGCCATTCCTTTTTGCATCGCCGGACGTTGCGATAAGGCATCGAACCATGATTTAACCCGCGGAAAGTCGTTCAGATCAACTTTATGGTAATCGAAACGCGCCACCCAGGGAAAGCAGGCGATGTCGGCGATGGAATACTCCCCGCCCGCCAAATAAGGGTGATCGGCGAGGCGTCTGTCCATGATTCCGTAAAGCCGCCGCGTCTCGGCCGTATAGCGTTGTTTGCCGTAAGGCACGTCCTCCTTGGCGAATTTCAGGAAATGGTTGGCCTGGCCGAACATCGGCCCGACCCCCCCCATCTGGAACATCAACCACTGGATGACACCGTAACGGGCGCGGGGTTCCGTCGGCAAAAGGGGGCTTTGCGTTTTTTCCGCCAAATAGATCAGGATGGCTCCCGACTCGAACATCGCCAGGGACTTGCCATCGGGGCCGTCGGTATCGACGATGACGGGAATTTTGCTGCTTGGGCCGATGGCGGTGAATTCCGGCTGGAATTGTTCGCCAACGCCGATGTCGACGACATGGACCCGATAAGCGAGGCCCACCTCTTCCAGCATGATCGAAACCTTCCTGCCGTTGGGCGTCCCGAAAGTGTAAAGGTCAATCATCCACCAATTTCCGTTAAGCTCCTTTCCGGCGCGCTCTTGAAGCCCCGAGGCCTGCCAGCGAGGCCGCTCCCGGCGCGCCGGTCATTGGCAGGGAAAGGATTCCGAAAGAGCGCGGGCAACAAGACCGACAGCGGAGAAGTGGCGATCCTCGGGATGGCTCTCCAACCACTTCGCCGCCGCTTCATGCACCTTGGAGAATTTCACCTCTTGCCGAGGCAGACAGGCGCGGTAGGTGCCGACGGGGCCATAGGCGAGAACGTCGGCGACGGCGGCGATATAAGCCGAACACAGATCACGCTCGGATTTCTCGGCGCTCATGCACCAGGAATAGAGCCTCTCGCCAGTGTTAAAAGTGGCGCCGACTGCCGCCTTCGCGGAATTCTCCCATGACATTGCCGTCAACAGTGCCGCCGCCAAGATGCCAGCGCCGATCCTGCCGGCGTTCCAAAAACAGTTGCAACCAAACATTCCCTTGGTCCCCATGTCAGCTGTTGTCTCCCGCCCAGCATAGGCAAAAAAATGCCCAAGAAAACCGTCCTTGCATCGTTGATGATGTCATTTTGCCAGGTTTTTGATTGGAGTCTACAAATCGGGACGAAAGCCGGGCATCACGCCGACCATCAACAAGGAATCGCGCCGCCGCGCCGCCATCGGCGGAGATATAGGGGGAGCTCAAGGGAAGGCGGTGGTGGCGGACAAGGTAGCGCCGCGGATCAAGGCGTTTTGCCTTCCTTGCCGGCGGCGGCGGGTTGTGCCGGCTTGGCGGCGGGAACCCGAGGCCCCGCGGCGGGCTGGGTGGCGGCGGCTTGTTTGTCCACTTTCGATTGCCGGGCGGGATCCGCCGCTGTTTTCGTTGCCGCTTGCTGGGGTGCCGCCACGGCGGCGGCCGGAGAAACGGTTGGCAAGATATCCGTTTTTCCGTCCTGTTCGGGAACGGCGGCCTGACTGGGGGTGGCTGAATCTCCGGCGGGAGCGTCGGTTGTGGCCGGCGCCGTATCGGCCGGTTGCTCGGCCTCGTTTTCCGCCTTGTCTTCCGTTTTGTCGGCTTTCTCGGTCGCTTCTTCCGCCGCCGCCGGTTTTTCCGGCGCCGTATCGATGGCGGCGGCATTTTCGTCCCAGATCAACTCATAAAGAGTGACTTCCTCCTTGAACCCTTTCATGGCATGCGGGCCGCGATTGGCGAATCGGAATTCCTTTCCCGCGCAGATGCCATGCACCGTTTCCGAAACGAAGACTTGCTCGGATTGGGCCTTGTCGACGATGCGGGCGGTAAGCTGGATAGTGGTGCCGAAAAGGTCGTCGTCCTCGGCGATGGGCTCGCCGGCGTTGATGCCGATCTTGATGTGCAAGGGCAGTTCCGGACTGTCCTGGTTGTGGGCGGCCACCTTCATCTGGATATGGGCCCCCGCCTCGACGCCGTTCGATGTATTCGAAAACGACGCCATGATGCCATCGCCGGTATGCTTGATTTCCTTGCCGTTAAACAAGGTCAGGGAGTCACGGACGATGTTGTTATGGGCATGGACCACCTTCTGGGCGACGGCGTCGCCCCTGGTCTGGGTGAGCGCGGTGGAGCCAACCATATCGGTGAACATGACCGTGATCGGCCCTTTCTTTTCTTCCTGGGCCTTGCGTGCGTTCCAATCCTTCAAAGCCGGGGCCATGTTCTTGAGGGCTCTCTCGTCACCGCCCGCAACAGCGGCCATGGCGTTGCCGCCGGCCTGGAACATCCGCATGTAGCGAACGTCGGCCATAAGATATTCTTCATACTTGTCGGCGAAAGTCTGGGCTTGTTTTTTAGTGAAGCCCATGATCTGAACGCACTCGTCGAGGATCTGAAGAGACGAGCGCAGATCCAGCTTGAAGCTTTTTTTCAAGCTTTCGCAGGCGCCGGCAAGATAGAGGTTGACACCGAACTTGTTGAAACTGTCCATCTCCTCCGGGCCGCTTTTGACCACTTGCAACGACCGTTTCAGGAACGACAGCATGAAGGTTTTGTGTTTCTCGGCATCGGCCGGCAGTGGCTTGGTTTTATCAAGAATATTGCCCAGGTAGTCGTCGGGTTTGAGCTTAATCCCCTGGTCCACGGCCGATTGCAGCAAGTTCCTCGTGACCGCCGCTGGCGACAACTCGTCCCCTTTCGCCGTTTTCTCTTCATGCTTGGCTTGGGGCTTTGTTTGAGGCCCGGTTCGGGATGGATGTTTGGGGCGGCGGGCGGACGTGCCTGCTTCTCGCGCCAGGATCGATTTGACCAAGGTAGCGGCGAAGAACAGAAAGACGATGATGAAAATTCCGAAGGTCGTAACCGTCCGAGCCGTGACGCCAAACGGGAGATCACGCAAAAACGGAAGCGCCATGCCGGTAATCATCAAGGCGATGACGAGACTGAACACGGTGGCGAGGGCAAACTTGATGAATAAACTGGTGCCCGTCGATCGTTTGCCGCCTTTTTTCGGCGGCGGGGACTCGCTTTCGTCGATGGCCGCCGCCTTTTTCGGTTTGTCGCGGTTGGACGAGGATGGAGCCGGAGATTCAGTCTTCCGTTTCTTCTTCGGATAGACGGTGATCTCGACGCTTTTGCCCTTTTTGGCATCGTAGGAATCCAGGACAACCTTGACTTCGTTGACGGTCGACAAAGCTTCCAGGGATTTGGCGTCGGCTATGGCGGTGGATTTCTTTTTCCCCGGATAACGGGCGTGAATCTCCCACCGATTCCCCTGCTTGACGAGGACTTCATAAGCGATGTCGCGTTTCTTGCTTACCATGCCATTGCCGGGAATTCGATCCCAGGTCGGTAGCCATCGGGGAACATACGCCCAATCGTCAACAATGTGTACTGTCGAGAAATCCAAAGAGTAGTGTCAAGAATAGCATGAAATGATGTTAGCGGCCACAAGACCGCCGCCAAGAAAAGAAAAACAGGATATGCCGTCAAGACGCTTTATTGGTATCGATTTCTTCCTCGCCACCGGCATCCTCGTTCCAGACCACTTCATAAAGCGTAAGCTCGTTTTCGAACCCTTTCATGGCATAACCACCTCGGTCGACAAACTCCAGGTCCTTGCCGGCGCATATGCCGCGGACAATTTCGGAGACGAAGATTTGTTCGGTCTTGGCTTTGTCGACGATGCGGGCGGCGAGCTGAACGGTGGTGCCGAATAGATCATTGTCCTCGGCGATGGGTTCGCCGGCGTTGATGCCGATCTTGATGTGCAAAGGCAGGTCGGGATTGCCCTTGTTGTGGACAGCCACATTGGTCTGCATGATCTTGGCCGCCTCGACACCGTTCGACGTCGTCGGAAACGAGGCCATGATGCCGTCGCCGGTATGCTTGATTTCTCTGCCGCCGAATTGGGTCAAGGCATCACGGACCACGCGGCGCACCACTTGCTGGGCGACGGCGTCGCCCATTGACTGGGTGAGGGCGGTGGAGCCCACCATATCGGTGAACATGACCGTGATCGGCCCTGTCGTTTCTTCCTTGGGCTTAGGTTTGTTCCATTCTTCGAGAGCCATTTTCATATGCTTGGTCGCCGCCACCTCGTCGGTGAGAAAGGTGTTCATGGCGTTGCGGCCGGCCTGGAACATCTGCATGTAGCGGGCATCGGAGAGCAGATACTCCTCGTATTTGGCGGCGAAACTCTCGGCGTTCGATTTATTGAAACCCATGATCTGGACACCGGCGCTGAGAATCTTTGAAGCCGAGCGGGGATCCAGGCGACGCTTGTGGCCGAGGATGTCGCAGGCGCCGGAAAGAAGCAGGTTGACGCCGAATTTGTTGAAGCTGTCCATATTCTTGTTGTCATCCTGGATCTGCTGCAAGGTCTGGCCGAGGAATTTCACCATTACGGTCTTTTGCCTTTCGGCGTAAGACGAAAGCCGGTCGGCATCCTTGGATTTATCCTTTTCAGGCTTCTCGGATTCGTCCGCCCGAGGTTTCGTGTCATTTTCAGCCTCAAGAACATCGCCTTGCCGAGCCGTGGCGTTTTTGTCTTCCTTCGATGGTTCCGGCTTTTGCTCGCCGGGGGTTTCTTTTTTCTTCCCGTTTTCCCGGCTTTCCTTCAAAGCTTTTTGCGAGGCGGCGGCGGCGGCGTCCGCCTTGCCGGACGTTTTGGCCTTGACGCCGCCGCCATGACGTTTCGGCGACGGTCGCGGGCGGGTGGACCTCGCCGCTGACTGTAACATGGACCAACCCGGAGCCGCTTGCCCTTCATGGCCCGCCGATTCCAAATGGGTTTTCGCCATCAAGGAACGCACCATGGGCGTCGCAATGGCCAGAAAAACAAAGAGGAAAATAGACAAAAGGACGAGGGTCCGAATGTTGGTGCTCGAATGCATCCCAAATAACGTGCTGTCGCTGATGAATGGAAATGCCAGCGCCGTCGTTACCGTGGCAACGATGACGCTGATCAAGATGATAAACAGCACCTTTACCAGGACAGCGCTGAACGTGTCCTTCTTGCTTTTTTTCATTTTCCGGGATGGGGAGGGACGGGATCCCTCTGTATCTTCGAGGGCGGCCGCCCCAGTCCTCGGCGCTTTCCGCCTCGCCGAGCTCCCGCCGGCGGCGGACGGCGGTCCCGGCTCGGCCCTTCCACCACCTTTGCCCGGGGACGAGCTTTTTGGACCTGGACTCTGATAGACGACGATTTCTTGGCAAAGGCCTGTTTCGATTTCGTAGGATTCTTTGATGACCTTGACGGCTTCGACGCTTGCCAACTGATCGAGGACCTTGGCCTCATGAGTGGCGGCATCCTGTTTCTGCCCCGAATGACGGGCGTGAATCTCCCATCTGCCCTTCTGCCGGACATGGACTTCGTAAGTGATTTCGCGGCTAGCCATGTCATCTCCGGTGAGACGGCCACAAGCACAAAGCCACGGGAAAGCGCGCCGTTCCTTATCCCCCCCCCGTGCTGTGTCCGTATCGCTTCCTTTAAGGAAGTGATCTTACAAAAAGTATTAAAAAAACTAAAAGATATCGGAAACCGCGGCCAAAATTCATTTTGACCGAAACCGGATAAGACTCAATAAAACATGCCATTCGCTGCCTGCGTCGCCGCGCCATTGGCCATCGCTAGCCAACAAAACCTTGGCGCATAATTGTACGCGCGGCGTCGCCGGTTCGGATCGATATCCTGGCGATCCGAACCGGCGACGCCGTGGTTTAGCTTTTCAGGGCGAAGTCTTTGAACCGTTTGTTGAACTTCGCCAACTGCCCACCGCGGTCGACCAAACGGTGCACACCCGTCCATGCGGGATGGGTCTTGGTATCGATATCCAGTTTCAGGATATCGCCCGCTTTGCCCCAAGTGGAACGGGTAGTGAAAGTGGTGCCGTCCGTCATCTGGACGGTGATTTCATGGTAGTCGGGATGGATATCCGCTTTCATGGTTCCGCTCCACAAAGTCCTAAGGTTTTAATCGTTGCGGATCGAAGCGATCCAGGACGTGAGTAAGCCCCAATATACCCATATGGGCATGCCGGTTCAAGGACGGCTACATCTTCCCTCCCCTTTGTCTCTCTTGTTGGCTGGCGGGCGGTTGCCATATGCTTTATCGGGCCGGCGTACTTTTGGATTCGAAACGAAGCCATGAACCTCGATCAAGACACTTATGAAACCGTTGCCGATGAAACCCTCGGAAGATTGCTGGATGCCATCGAGGAAACGCTTGGCGACAGCCTGGATATCGATATCGAGGAAGGCATCCTCACCATCGAGCTTCTCTCTGGCGGCAAATACGTCATCAACAAGCATTTTCACCAGCGTCAGATCTGGGTTTCTTCGCCGGTCAGCGGCGCCTCCCATTTCGCTTACGACGCAAAGGCGGAACAGTGGTTGTCGACGCGCGGCGAAGAATCCTTGTCCGCTTTGCTGGCCCGCGAACTCAGCGCCGTTACCGGGACGCCCATCGATCTGTCTTAGAGCCTATCCGAATAACTGGAGACGGTTGTGATAAGACCAAATCAGGCCTCCGCAGCGTTGCCGCTTCTTGCCGATGCGCCGGCATCGCCGGCGAAGCGGCGCCTTGCGGCCTTCCTGATTTGGTCTTATCACAACCGTCTCCAGTTATTCGGATAGGCTCTTAATTCCCGGCGTCCGGCGGCTTCGCCGCACCCATGTCAGGCGCGGACTCGGGTTTCAACGATCGCAAGCTCAGATAGATAACCGCGGCCATGACCAGCGCCCCGCCGTAAAAGGGCCAGTCTTTGCCGAAGATGGAAAACAGCAGTCCGGCCCAGGCGGGGCCGATGACGCGCGCCAAAGTGGTTGCCGATCGGGCGATGCCCAGGATTCCGCCTTGTTCCCCTTCGCCCACTTGCAGCGAGATCAGGCTGTTCAGAGATGGCGTTATGACACTGAAGCCGCAGCCAAGGAGTAGCATCGCCGTCAGCAACATGGGCAGATTGTCGGAAAAAGGAATCAGGGCGATCCCGCAAGCCAGGGCGATGGCGCCTTGCAGGATCAGGCGCGCTTCACCGAACCGTTGCGCCAAACGGCCGATCAGCCCCCCCTGAATCATCGCGCTCAACAAACCCATAAAAGCGAAAACATAGCCGGTTTGTTCCGGTCCCCACCCAAACTGGCGCCGCGACCACATGGGGAAGGTGGCTTCCATGCCAGCGAAAACGAAGGTGACGAGGAAGCTAAACAAAATCAGCAATCCCACTTGCGGGTGACGGAGGGCGTCGATGAATTTCAAACCTGCCTTGCCGGGCAGGCCGGAAGCCACTCTGGCGCGGATTTCCGGCGACAGGGATTCCTTGAGAAGAATCAGAGCCAAAATCAGGGCCAGGAAGGACAGGCCGGCGGCGGCGAAGGCTGGGGTCTGGAAGTCGGCGTGGGCGGGATCGGCGCCGGCGAGGATTCCGCCGATGGCGGGGCCGGCGATGAAACCAAGACCGAAAGCGGCGCCGACCACTCCCATGCCTTTGGCCCGATTGGCCGGGGTCGTGATGTCGGCCACGTAGGCGAAAGCCGCCGAGATGTTCCCAGCCATGGCGCCGCTAGCCGCCCGCGCCGCGAACAACACCCAAAGACTTTCGGCAAATCCGAGCCAGACATAGGCCATAGCGGCTCCGGCGAGGCTGACGAGCAATACCGGCCGCCGCCCAATCCGGTCGCTAAGCCGCCCCCAAAAGGGGGCCGCCAGGAACTGCGTGAACGAGTAGGTCGCCATCAACAATCCGACCACGGCCGGGTTCGCCTCGAAATACTCGGCATAAAAAGGGAGCAGCGGAATGATCATTCCGAAGCCGATCAAGTCGATTACAACGACGAGAAAAATGATCAACATGCCGAGACATCACATCTGTGGAACCGCGGTTCGCTCATCGTTGGGTCAGCTTCAGTTCGATGCGGCGGTTGCGGCGGTTGGCGGTTTCGTCGTCGCGCGGATCGAGTGGATGGTGATCTCCGAACCCCGCGGCGGCCAAACGGTTGGGGGGAATTCTTTGGCTTATCAAATACTTGACCACCGAAGTGGCGCGTCCCGTGGACAGCTCCCAGTTGGACGGGAACCGCGGGGTTTTGATGGGGACTTTGTCGGTATGCCCGTCGATGCGGAGAATCCAATTAATGTCCTTGGGGATCTTGGCGATAATTTCGCGCAGGCTTCGCACCAGTTGGTAGAGCTGTCGCTTGCCCTTTCTGCCCAAATCCGCCGAACCGCTTTCGAAAAGCACTTCCGATTGGAAAACGAAACGATCGCCGACGATGCGCACGCCCGGGTGGCGGCCCAACAATTCGCGCAGGCGGCCGAAGAATTCCGAGCGGTAGCGGGACAATTTCTGCACCTTGACGGCCAGGGCGGCGTTGAGGCGCTTACCGAGCGAAGCGATCTGTACATTCTGCTCCTTGGCCTTTTTCTCGGCTTCACCCAGCATCTCCGACAAGTTGGTCAACTGTTCGCGCAGCGCCGTAACTTGTTTGTTCAGCATGGCAACCTGGGCGCGGGCGCTGTCCGAAATCCTGCGTTCCTTAAAAACGGTGGCTTCGGAGTCTTTCAGATTTGCGGACAAATTGGTGACCTTGCTCTCCAATTCCTCCTTCAGCGCCGTCAACACCGCCACATCCTCGCTCAGCGCATTTACCTTGGCGACCTGAAGCTGGATCTTCTCCTTGTCCGCTTCAATGGTCTTAAAAGCCTCCGCCAGCCTACCGTCCAATTGTTTCGCCTTTTCCTCGGCGGCCTCGGAGCGGATGGTCTGGGTCTGCACGGCGGCGTTGAGGTCGTCGCGTTTGACGATTGAAGCTTGCAGTTCTTCCGTCAGTAGCGCCACGTTCAGGCGCATGTCTTCGTTAGCCATGCGTTCCATGGCCAAGAGGTCGGCCAGTTCGCCGATCTGGCTTTGCGCCCTTAGCAGTTCCGTGTCCTTTCCCGTCATCTTCTCTCTGAGAAAGGCTTGGGCCAGGACGAAGACCATGAGGAGGAAAATCAATACCAACAATAGGGTCGCCAGGGCGTCGACGAACCCAGGCCAGATGTTGGTGCTTCGTTGCGCTCGACGGGCGAGAGTGGTCATGCCCGTCGGTCAGCTTTTGGATTTTTCGGCGATGGCGGCGAGGGTGCGGGCCAGCAGTTTGATCTCGCTCCGTATCTGCTGGATGATCTCGTCGCGGCCTGTATTCAATTCCTCGAGCAGCCGGGCCATGTAAATGTCGAGATTGCGAATGTGGGCGCGCGTCGATTCATCCAGGCTATTGGTGGCCACGGCGCGCTTGCCGGCGCTGCTTTCGGCAAGCTGGAGGAGGACGGGTTTGAGTTCAATTTGGCTTTCCGACAGCTTCACCATCAGCGCCTGCTCGGTACGCATGTGATCGGTGAGGATACCCACTTTTTCGCTCAGCGCCATCAGGTGGTTGTTGGCGGAAATGCGGCTTTCCTCGCCGCGGACGAGGACCCGTTGCAGGTTTTCCAGGCTTTCCGCCGTCTGCTCCAGGAGGGCCTGGACGTAGACCGGTATCGGCTGGTCGCCGTCGCTGGAGAGGGCGCCCGAGGAAAGACGGGTGAGGCTTGACAGCCAATCCTCGAGGTCGTTGTAAAAGCGGTTCTGGGCTTGCCCCGCCTGCAAATCCAAAAAGCCGAGAACCAGGGACCCCGCCAGTCCGAAAAGCGACGATGAGAATGCCGTTCCCATGCCGTCAAGCGGCATTTCCAGGCCGCTCAGGAGGTCGCTGAAGACGTTCGCCGCGTCGCCGCCGCCGACCGCCAGTCCGCCGATGACGTCGCGGATGGAGGACACCGTCGCAAGAAGCCCCCAGAAGGTTCCCAACAGGCCCAGGAAAATCAGCAACCCGATGGTGTAGCGCGACAGGTCGCGGGATTCATCCAGCCGTGAGTAAATACCGTCGAGGAGCGAGCGCATGGAATGGGCTGAAAGGCTGAGGCGGCCCTTGCGTTCGCCCAGCATGGTCGCCATCGGCGCCAGCAGCCGGGGCGTTGCTTGCTGGGAGAGCGCCGCATGGTCCTGGCGGAAACCCTCGATCCACGCCACCTCGGGGTAAAGCATCATGACCTGACGGAAGTTGTAGAGGATGCCGAGCAGAAAAACGCCCAGAATCGGGCCGTTGAGGTAGGCGTTGGCCAGGAGGGCCGTCCCCAGCTGCTGGTACAAAATGCCGGACACGATCGCAACCGCGGCCAAAAAAAGGATCATCCGGACGAGAAAACGCCGCGGCTGATTCATGATATGGGAAATCTCCAGTGAATGGGTTCTATCGCTAAACGGAACGGGCCTTACCGTTCGGTAATGCTCACGTCGACTCGGTTGACGGGTTTATCCTCCGTTTTATTTCCTAGCGCGCGTACGTCTATGCGGGTGCTTCGGATGCCGTTCTCGATCATGAAGGTACGCACCGACAGGGCGCGCGAAAGCGACAACCGCCTGGCCCGACTTGAAGAAACAGACTTTCCTCCAGCGTAAGCCCTAAGCTGTAAACGCAAGTTCCTATCCTTTTTTAACCCCTCCGCCAAAGCTTTAAGTCGTTCCTTCGCCTTCGCCGGTAGTTTCGATGCCGTGGGCTTGAATTCCACATACAAGGCCTTGCCTAACTTCAGAAGCGAAGCGGCGGCCGGCAACGAAGCCTGTTGTTGAAGGTCTGGCCGCGTCTTGGGCGCCTTGGCGGCTTTGGGTGTCACCGCTTGCGCAACCGGCGGCGGCGGCGCCGACGGCGGCGGTGGCGTTTTTAGTATTTTGGGTTTTGTTTTGGCGATTTTTTGTGGTGGCGAAGGAGGCGGCAGAGGCAATAATTTTTTTAGCTCTTTTATTTTCTTTGCCACGGCCGGTTTGGTTTTTTTCAGTGGTTCGGTGCGGACCTTCTCGACCGGAATGGCCGGCGGTGGTGGCGCTTTTGGTATTTTAAGTTCTATTTTCGCAATCTTTTGTGGTAGTGGCGGCGGCGGCGCTTTTGGTATTTTAAGTTCTGTTTCCGCGGTCTTTTGTGGTAGTGGCTGCGGCGGCACTTTTGGTATTTTAAGTTCTGTTTTCGCAATCTTTAGTGGTGGTAGTGGCGGCGGCGCTGAAACGCTTTTTGGCATGGCCGGGGGTTTCGGCTCCTTGACGGTCCGGGCTGGTGGGGCTGTCATCTTTGTCAGACGGCGTTTCTCGGCTTTTTTCCAGGCGCCGGGTGAAACCGTTTCAGGAGCAGATCGGACGTGCAAGGTCGAAACAGGAAATTTCGATCCCGGCACCAATAAGCGGCGGAACCCGGTAATCGGCGGAAAATCCCTGGGTTCGGCCGCGAAACCGCCGTCTTCGAGGACGCTGAGATCCACCGTGACATTGGCGTCGCTGAACTCCATCTGGGCTCGCGCCTCGGTCATGAAGGCCGTGGCAATCAAGGCTGGCGCAATACCCACGAAAGCCAAACGGATAAGATTTCGCGGGGTTCTCATGGATGTCTCCGGCTCCCTAAAGGCGATTCACAAAACCCATTTGTGGGCCGTTCGATTCACCATAGCCAAGGGGAGGGGTGGCGCACAACAGGTTTCCGGTTGCCGTTGGTCCCTTTCCTCAGGGTTTTCCGGCCGCCGTTTGGCGCAGGGCTTTTCCCAGGAGCGCATGCAATTGGCTGTTGGTGGCGAGAATGTCACCGCTTGTCATCATGTCTTTGCCGCCGCCGATTTCACTGACGAAACCGCCGGCTTCACGCACCAGGGCAATGCCTGCCGCTATGTCCCAGACTTTGAGTCCGGTTTCCCAGTAGCCATCGTAACGCCCGGCGGCGACATAGGCCAGATCGAGCGCCGCCGACCCGAAACGCCTGACACCGGCCGATAGCCCCATCACCGCCTGCAATTGCCGCAAAAACCGGGCATGATCGCCAGCGCCTTTAAAAGGAATGCCGGTGGCGAAAAGCGATTCGTCCGGACGGTGGCGGGAGGACACCCTGATCCGGTGACCGTTCAAATGGGCGCCTTGCCCTTTTTCCGCCCAAAACATTTCATCGTGTACGGGCTCGTAAATAACGCCGGCGAAGGGTTCTCCATCCCGTTCCAAGGCGATGGAGATGGCAAAGTGGGGAATGCCGTGAAGGTAATTGCTTGTTCCGTCCAGTGGATCGATGATCCAGCGGTTCGATGTGTCGGTGCCGGCAATCGCTCCCCCTTCCTCGGCAAGAAACCCGTAACCCGGCCGTGCCTTGCCGAGTTCGCGCAGCAAGGTTTTCTCGGCGGTCTTGTCGGCGGTGCTGACGAAATCGGCGGGGCCTTTTCTCGATACCTGCAGATGTTCCACCTCGCCGAAGTCGCGGACCAGCTTACGCGCCGCCTTTTGCGCCGCGCCGCACATCACGTTGATCAGGGCGGAACGGAGATGGGTCATGAGGATCCGTTCTCAATCCTTGGCTCGTTCCACATAGGAGCCATCGACGGTATTGACGACAATTCGCGTGCCGGCGGCGATGTGAGGCGGCACCATGGTCTTGGCGCCGTTCTCAAGGACGGCGGGCTTATAAGACGAGGACGCCGTTTGCCCTTTGACCACGGCGTCGGCCCCGACGACTTCCAGGACCACCGTATCGGGTAACCGCAAGCCGATGGCCGCGCCTTCGTAAAATTCGATAGTCACCGTCATGTTTTCCTTCATGAAACGAATCTGATCGCCGCCGATCAGATTTCCACCCAGCGTCACTTGCTCATAAGTCTCGTTGTCCATGAAAGTGTGCATGTCACCGTCTGAATAGAGGTACTGGAAAAGCTTCTGATCCAGACGCGCCCGTTCCACCGTTGCCGAGGAACGGAAACGCTCGTTGAGCTTGGTTCCGTCACGAAGATCCTTGAGCTCCACCTGCAAATAGGCTCCGCCTTTTCCTGGTTGGGTGTGCTGGATCTTGACCACCCGCCAAAGGCGATTCTGATGTTCGATCACCATCCCGGGACGGACGGCGTTTCCGTTGATTTTCATAACCTTAACCGTAGTCGGAAGGTATCTTGAAAAGTCGAGGCGCGGAACCTAACAGGTTGGTTTACGAGAAGCAACGAGGAGATGGGATCGACTTTCCGCCGCTTCCGAAAACACCCTGTTGAACGCCTTCACCGCTTGCGCCGGGCCGTCCGGGTGATTCCAAACGCCGCCGGCAACGGCGAGAAAATCGGCGCCGGCCTCTATCAGCGGTGCGGAGTTGCCGGGGGTAATCCCGCCGATGGCTACCGAGGGCACGGTCGTCAATTCGTTCCACCATTCGAGAATCCCCGGATCGGCTCGGGTCTTCGGCTCCTTGGTCGCGCTCGGAAAGAAGGCGCCGAAAGCCACGTAGTCGGCGCCTTTCTCGGCCGCCTCGATGGCCAAGTGGCGGGAGTTGTGACAGGTGACGCCGACGATGGCGCCCTCGCCGGCGGCTTGGCGGGCGGCGGCGAGGGTGCCGTCCTTTTGACCGATGTGGACGCCGTCGCAGCCCAATTCGGCGGCCAGGCTGGGGAAATCGTTGAGGATGAAGGCGACGTCGCGTTGCTGAACGACCGGGCGGAGGATGCCGGCGGCGTGGCGGACGGCGTCGGTCTCCACCCCCTTGAGGCGCAGTTGAACGCAGGCCACGTCGCCGGCGTCCAGGGCCGAAGCCAGGACATCGGCGAACGCCGCCGGGTCCATGCCTGGCGGCGTGATCAGATAGAGCCGGCAACTTCCGGAGGTCAATTTTTCTACCTTTTACCTTGGCTTCAACGAATCCGGACGCTGATCGGCGGCCGCCAACCAAGCGCGGCAGGCGGCCAAGGGATCGGAGCTGTCGATAAGGTCGAGCGCCGGCGTCTCGTCCGTCAAGATAATGGCGCCCCGCTGGGCGGCGATATCGGCAAGGCGGGCTCCGACATCGGCGCCGACATCGACCCGCACCGCCTTGATGCCGTGGCGCAACGCTCCCAGAACCAAACCTGGATCATCGCCGCAATCAAGGACCGCCTTATGGCTGACACCGGGATGACAGCGGGACGCCCCATTGATCATGTCGCGAAAAACGGCGGCGCCAAGATAAGCGGCGGCGCCAGGGGCGCTGATCAAGGTGACGGCGACAGCCAACTCGCCGGCCACTTTCAGCGCCGCCTTGGCTTGCTCTAGATTGTGGACGATAATCCGGGGCGCACCCATGCGATTCACGTGAAAGCGGGTTCACCAATGGCGAAGCGGGGTCCGGAACCCCGTCCCGCGTTGAAGTCCTTACCGGCGCCCTCCCGGCGGCTTACATCAGCCGGTATTGTGCATGGCGGCGGCAACGTCGGCCATGCGGTTGGCAAAGCCCCACTCGTTATCGTACCACGACAGGATGCGCACGAAATTGCCCTGTATAACCCGCGTCTGGGGCAGGTCAACCGTGGAACTATAGGAATTGTGATTGAAGTCTATGGACACCATCGGCTCCTCGTTGGTGGCCATAACTCCTTGCAGGCGGCGGTTCGTGGAAGCTGTTTTAATGATCTCGTTGACTTCTTCCGCCGAAGTGTTTCTGGCGGCGGTGAAGGTGAGGTCAACGAGGGAAACGTTCAGGGTCGGCACCCGGATCGCATAGCCGTCCAGCTTACCCGCCAGTTCCGGCAGCACATCGCCGATGGCTTTTGCGGCGCCGGTGGTGGCGGGGATCAAGGATGCCGAGGCGGCGCGCGCCCGCTGCAGGTCGCCATGCAGGGTGTCGACCATCCGCTGGTCGCCGGTTGAAGCATGCACCGTGGTCATGAAACCCTTTTCGATTCCCAGGGACTTGTGGAGGACATCAGCCACCGGGGCCAGGCAATTGGTCGTGCAGGAAGCGTTGGAAACCACAAGGTGATTGTTGTTCAGCTTGTCGTCGTTGACGCCGTAGACGACGGTCAAGTCGGCGTTCTTTGTCGGCGCCGAGACCAGCACTTTCCTGGCGCCGGCCTCGAGGTGCATGGCCGACTTTTCACGGCTGGTGAAAAGGCCTGTGCACTCCATGGTCACGTCGACCTTGAGTTCTCCCCAAGGCAATTTGGTGGGATCGCGCTCGGCGGTCACCGTGATGTCGCCCTGGCCGACATTGATGGTGTCGCCCTTGACCCCGACTTTGAACGGCGACTTGCCGTGCACCGAATCATATCTGAGCAGATGTGCATTGGCTTCCACCGAGCCGAGGTCGTTGATGCCGACCACCTGGATGTCCCCACGCTTGGACTCGATAATCGCCCTTAGGGCCAAACGGCCGATCCGGCCAAAACCATTGATGGCAACGCGAACCGTCATTGCATCCTCCGCAAAAATAAAAAACCAAAAGTTAAAGCGAAATGAAAAAAACCGCTCTTCCCCACCTTCCCCTCACTAGCACGGACGGATAAAGCAACATAATACCCCGCCGGGGGGGAATCCACATACCCATTTGGGTGGTAGGCGGGTTTTCGAAAATGGAGTCGATGGAGTTTTTGGGCGGTTGACGCCTTTGCGGAGACAAGCATATTCTGCCACCGCCCTCGGACGAAACATCCGATGGAAGGTCTGTGGTCCTTGACGACGTCAGAAATCAAAAAAGCGGGACAAGTGGAACGGGCGCGCCAGCACCTCGATCAGGCTGTCGCTCGCTTGGAGGCGGCGGTCGACAAGCGCAAGAAATCCGGCGAATCCGGCGAATCCGGCGACCGGCTGGCCGAGGAGATGGAGATGGCGCGTTCGGCAAACGCGGCGATGAAAAAAAATAACGATTCCATGTCGATCCACCTGGATGGCGCCATCAATCGTCTGAAGGCGGTTTTGGAAAATTGAAGATTTGATTCATGGCGCAGGTTTCGCTGACCATTAACGGCCGCAAATATCAGATTGCTTGCGATGACGGCCAGGAAGCCCATTTATCGCGGCTGGGCGCCTATGTCGACAAAAGGGTCGGCGAACTGGCGGCGGCGGTTGGTCAAATCGGCGATGCCCGTTTGCTGGTTATGGTCAGCCTTTTGGTTGCCGACGAGCTGTCGGATGCCTATGCCAAGATGGAGGTTTTGCGCACCGCCGACAAAGAGGCGGCGGCCCGCCTGGAAGCCGAGGAAACCCTCGGCGCCAACATCGAGCAGCTGGCCCTGCGCATCGAGAGTATTGCGGAAGCCTTGGAACAGCCTTAAACTCTATCCAGGACGGTCGCTGCCAGGTGCGTTAACCGGAAAATTCCTGGGGCCAATATTTTTTTCTCGGGAGCTGTCCCTGCCGGGCTCGTGGGCTCGGTATATGGCGCCCACCTGCATATGCAGGCCACAGAGAATAGAATGGACAACGGCCACCGCGGCGCCGTCCCTTTCAAATTTCATCCCCATCCATTATATCCATTGCTTTTCCACGCGGACTTTCCGGCTATCGGTTGCCGGTCCGCTTGCCGATAACAGGACGATCCATGACCGCCGCCATGGTGGCCACGACGGGTGACAGGGGGAAGGTGGCCAAATAGGGATGGATGGCAAGCCATGAAAATCCTGGCTTGCGGAGATGTTGTCGGCCGCTCCGGCCGCAAGGTCTTCGTTGACAACATCGCTGATCTGCGCCGCCGGTTGGCTCTGGATTTCGTGGTTGTTAACGGCGAGAACGCCGCCCATGGCTTTGGCATCACCGAACAGATCTGCAACTCGTTTTACGAAGCCGGGGCCGATGTCATCACCACCGGCAACCACGTTTGGAACCGGCGCGAGATTTTGAGCTTCCTCGACGGCGATTCCCGTCTCTTGAGGCCCATGAACTATCCTAAAGGGACGCCGGGAAGAGGGACGGGCGTTTTCACCACCGCCAAGGGGAGCAAGGTTTTGGTGATCCATCCCATGGGCCGTTTGTTCATGGATTCTCTCGACGATCCTTTCGCCGCCGTCGAAGCCGAGCTGACGCGCCACCGGCTTGGCGTCACCGTGGACTGCATCATCGTCGATATCCACGCCGAAGCGACGAGCGAGAAAATGGCCATGGGTCACAAGCTGGACGGGCGGGTTTCACTGGTCGTTGGCAGTCACACCCACGTTCCCACCGCCGATGCCATGATTCTCCCCGGCGGCACCGCCTATCAGACCGATATGGGGATGTGCGGCGATTTCGATTCCGTCATCGGCATGGTCAAGGAAACGGCGGTGGCGCGTTTTACCAGCAAGCTGCCGATGTATCGTCTACAGCCGTCGGCGGGCGAGGCCACCTTGTGCGCGTTGTTTGTGGAAACAGACGACGAAACCGGCCTGGCCCACCGCGTCGGCCCATTGCGTCTCGGCGGTTGCCTTTCCGAGCAATGGCCGCCGTGACCGCGGGCCGAGGCGATCTTTTGCCGGCGCCCCAATCCTGCCATATTGCTTTGCTAACCGCTTTCGCGATATTTATGCCTTTGAACTCTATATATGGTATAGATTCAGGTTATTACCTACATCATATTTCTTAACAGGCAAATTATCGGAACATGGCCGGCCATTCCCAATTCAAAAACATCATGCACCGGAAGGGCGCCCAAGACAGCAAGCGCGCCAAAGTTTTCACCAAGCTGATCCGGGAATTAACCGTCGCCGCCAAATCGGGTTTGCCAGATCCGGACATGAATCCGCGATTGCGCTCGGCGATCGCTTCCGCCAAGGCGGCCAACATGCCCAAGGGAACCATGGAGCGCGCCATCAAACGCGGTGCCGGCGCCGGAGACGAGGCCGACTTCGTGGAAGTGCGTTACGAAGGTTACGGCCCCGGCGGCGTTGCCATGATCATCGAAACGCTCACCGACAACCGCAACCGCACCGCCGCCGAGATCCGCTCGGCTTTCAGCAAGCATGGCGGCAATCTGGGCGAATCGGGCAGCGTCAGCTTTCTCTTCGAGCGCATCGGCCTGATCGGCTTCAAGGCCGAGGCGAGCAATACCGAGAGCATGTTCGAGGCCGCTATCGAGGCCGGCGCCGAGGATATCGAATCCGGCGAGGCCGGGCACGAGATCATCTGCGCGCCGGATGATCTCAACGCCGTGCGTGATGCCCTCGAAGCGAAATTCGGCGCCGCCGCGGCGGCGCATCTGGACTGGAAACCGCGGGACATGGTGCCGGTGGACGAAGAGATGGCCGGCGCCCTTTTCAAGTTTTTGAACATTCTCGATGACAACGAAGACGTACAACGGGTGGTCGCCAACTTCGACGTCTCCGAGGATGTGATGGAGCGTCTGGGCGGTTGAGTCATACCATGGACGAGGCCATGACGAGATGAGAATTCTTGGACTGGATCCGGGTTTGCGCAATACCGGCTGGGGCGTCGTCGAGGCCAATGACAATCGTCTCCGCCACGTCGCCAACGGCGTTATCGGCAGCGACGCCGGCCAGGATCTCGCCCAAAGACTGATGCAGTTGCACGAAGGTCTGGCCGTGGCAATCGCCCAATACTCTCCCGACGAGGCAGCGGTGGAGAAGACCTTCGTTAATCGCAATCCCGTCTCCACCCTGAAACTGGGACAGGCGCGGGGCGTCGCCCTTCTGGTTGCCGCCCAGGGCGGGCTGAGCGTCGCCGAATATTCGCCCAACCTAGTTAAGAAAGCCGTGGTCGGCACCGGTCACGCCGCCAAAAAACAAGTTCAGATGATGGTGCGGATGCTGCTGCCGGGATGCGTCATCGCCAACGCCGACGCGGCGGACGCCCTCGCCGTCGCCATCTGCCACGTCCATCACCGGGAAACCGCCCTCATGATCGCCAAGGCGGAATCCCATTATCAAGCCGCGGTGGCCAACCGATGATCGCCAAGCTCTCGGGCCTTGTCGATTCCTTGGGCGGGGACTGGGCCGTCGTTGACGTATCCGGCGTTGGTTACCTGGTCTTCTGTTCCGGCCGTTGCCTGAACCGGCTTACCGTCGGGGAGGCGGCAAGCTTGCTCATCGACACCCATGTCCGCGAGGATCACATCCATCTCTATGGTTTCATCGATACGGCTGAGCGCGATTGGTTTCGTTCGTTGACCGCGGTGCAGGGCGTCGGAGCGAAAGCGGGGCTGGCGATCCTCGGCGTGTTGGATACCGGTGAGTTGTCACAAGCGGTGATGGCGGAGGATCGGAACGCTCTTTGCCGGGCCGCCGGCGTCGGACCGAAACTGGCGACCAGGATCTTAAGCGAGCTCAAGGGCAAGGTCGGCGATATTGCCTTCGGCGCCGGCGCTTTCGCCGCCCCCGCGGCCGGCGGCGAAAGCGGCGCGGCGGCCGATGCGGTTTCCGCTCTGGTCAATCTCGGTTACAACCCTTCGCAAGCGCTGGCGGCGGTTTCGCGGGCCGTCGGCAAACTGAAACCCGAGGCCGGCGTGGAAGCCTTGATCCGAGGCGGGTTGTTGGAATTGGGGCCGCGGGAATATAGCCGATGACAGACAACCCCGGCACCGCGTCCGAGCAACCGGGCGGCCGCCTCGTCGCAAGAGAAGAACGCAAGGACGATCATCCCGATGCCAGGCTGCGCCCCACTCGCATCGCCGATTTCATAGGCCAGCGTCAAGTCTGCGACAATTTACGGGTGTTCATCGGGGCGGCGCGGGTCCGCGGCGAAGCCCTCGACCATGTGTTGTTTCACGGACCGCCGGGCCTGGGCAAGACGACGCTGGCGCAGATCGTCGCCCGCGAACTCGGAGTGGGTTTTCGCGCCACCTCCGGCCCGGTCCTCGTCAAGGCCGGGGATTTGGCGGCGATCCTGACCAACCTGCAACCCAGGGACGTTCTTTTCATCGACGAAATTCACCGCCTCAATCCGGCCGTCGAGGAAACCCTCTATCCGGCCCTGGAAGACTTCCAACTCGATCTGATCATTGGCGAGGGGCCGGCGGCCAGGTCCGTGCGTATCGACCTGCCGCCTTTTACCCTGATCGGCGCGACAACGCGCTCCGGGCTGATCACGACGCCTCTACGCGAGCGCTTTGGAATTCACTTGCGGGTGGTCTTTTACTCGGCCGGGGAGTTGGGGCAGATCGTCGGCCGCAACGCCGGCCTCCTGGATTTCAATTTAACCGCCAACGGCGTCGGCGAAATCTCCCGCCGCTCGCGCGGCACTCCGCGGATAGCCTGCCGGCTGCTCCGAAGAGTGCGCGATTTCGCCGCCTTCGACGGCACCAACAAAATGGATGAAACCGCCGTCGATAAGGCCCTCAAGCGGCTGGAAGTGGACAAGTCGGGCCTTGACGCCATGGACCGGCGCTACTTGCGTTGCATCGCCGAGAACTACGGTGGCGGGCCGGTCGGAGTCGAGACCCTGGCGGCGGCGCTGTCGGAACAGCGCGATACCATCGAGGAAGTGATCGAACCCTACTTGATTCAACAAGGTTTTCTGATGCGAACGCCACGCGGCCGCGCCCTGTCGGAGCAAGCATACCGTCACCTCGTAATGCGGCCGCCGAAAGGGTCGCAGATGGACCTCGATGTCGAGGCCGCGAATGACTGAGGCTTTGCCTAGTGGCCTGTATCATCTAAATTGCACCCCTACGACGACGTCCGGAAGCCTCGCAACGCCGCCCTTCGGGTCGCTTTTCCCGTCCCCTCGGGGCGTCGGGAGCGCTGGACGATGCAGCCAGCATCGACGGCGCGCCCCCTTCTGCCGAGGAAACGGGAAAAGCGATCGTAGGGGTGCAATTTAGATGATACAGGCCACTAGGGAGCCGCCCCGGGAAAGCGCCGAGGGACCGCATGTCTTTCAGCTCCGCGTCTATTACGAAGACACGGATGCCGGCGGCGTCGTTTATTACGCCAATTACCTTAAGTTCGCCGAGCGGGCGCGGACCGAAATGTTACGCGGCCTTGGCTTTGAAAGTTCCCGCCTGATGGACGGCGGCGGCCCAGGGACCGGCATCGCCCTGGCGGTTCGCCAAATGGCGGTGGACTACCTGAAACCGGCGCGGCTGGACGATCTGTTGGAAGTCCAGACGCGAATACTGGAAATCGGCGGCGCTTCCCTTCGCCTCCAACAGCTGGTAAGGCGCGGCGCCGAGGATTTGGTCCGTATGCAAATCACTCTTGCCTGCATGAACTTGACGTCGAAACGGGCGGCCCGTCTTCCCGCCGGCTTTAAAGGAGCGGTTTCGAGAATTTTTTCCACCCCATCAACAAGGCTGAAGAATGGAGAACAACATCATTGACACCGTCACGCTGGGCGGATCGGTCGCCGCCATGGACTTTTCCGTTTGGTCCTTGTTTCTGAGGGCCGACGCGATCGTCAAGACGGTGATCGTTATTTTGCTGCTGGCGTCCATTTGGTGCTGGGCGATCATCTTCGAAAAGCTGGTCGGGCTTCGCCGCCTTAACGCCCGGGCGTCGGAATTCGAGCAGTCTTTCTGGTCCGGCATTTCCCTGGACGATCTTTATGACCGCATCGGCGCCCAGCCGCGCGACCCGATGACCGCCGTATTCGTCGTCGCCATGCGAGAATTGCGGCGGGCGGTTCCGGTGGGAATCTCGGGGCAGGATGACGCCCGGGTGAGTTTGAACGAGCGGATCGAGCGGGTCATGCAGATTACCCTCGCCCGCGAAATGGATCAGGCCGAACGATATATGACTTTCCTTGCTTCCACCGGCGCCACGGCGCCTTTCATTGGGCTTTTTGGCACGGTCTGGGGCATCATGAACAGTTTCCAGGCGATCGCGCTCAGCAAGAACACGTCGCTGGTGGTGGTTGCGCCCGGCATCGCCGAAGCCTTGTTCGCGACGGCGCTGGGTTTGCTGGCGGCGATCCCGGCGGTGCTCGCTTTCAACAAGCTCAGCAAGGATCTGGACCGCTATGCCGGACGCCTTGACAGTTTTGCCGGCGAGTTCTCCGCCATTCTATCGCGCCAGATGGAGGAAAAGGACTGACCATGACCGTTTCCACGCGCCCAGGTTCGCGCCACTTCGGCCATGGCCGTTTTTACCGTCGCGGCTATCGCCCAATGAGTGAAATCAACGTCACTCCGATGGTTGACGTCATGCTGGTGCTGCTGATCATTTTCATGATAACGGCACCGCTCATGACCGTCGGCGTCAAGGTCGACCTGCCGAAGACCAGGGCCCCGGCGATTGCCGACGAAATCGAGCCTCTGGCCGTCACGATCAACGCCGAGGGGCGCATTTTCCTCCAGGATACCGAGCTCGATATCGCCGCCCTGGCCCCGCGCCTTGTGGCGATTGCCGGCAACAACCCCGAGGTCCGGATTTTTGTGCGCGGCGACCGGGCGATCAATTACGGACGGGTGATGGAAGTGATGGGGGCAATCAACGCCGCTGGTTTCAAGAAGGTAGCCTTGGTCGCCCGCCAGTTGACCGCAAAGCCTGGGAAATAAAGGGAAGAGTCCGGACAACGGTCATGCGCAAAGGCTTCGCCCGTTCCATCTTGTTTCATACGATGGTGATGGTGGTCGGTTACTTCGGACTGCCGGAATTGCGCCGCGATTTGTCGATGACCGAAGCGCCGATCATGGTCGAAATCGTGACGGTGGCCGAGACCACCAATGCGCCGGCGCTGAAACCCGCGCCCAAACGGCAACCGCCGCCACCCAAAACGAAGCCGCCGCCCAAGCCGCCGAAGGTGGCGGCGCCGCCGCCGCCCGCGCCGAAGCCGAAACCGGAGGTCGCCGCCGTGCCGTCGCCACCGGAAACCATACCGAAGCCGAAAGCCAAACCGCGGCCGCAAGTACCGCCCCGCCTCGTCAAGGCGAAGCCCAAACGAAAACCGAAGCCGCCCGACACTTTCGCCTCGGTCTTGAAAACGGTAAAGGAATTGCATCGACAAAAGCCCAAGCCGAAGGAAAAGAGCGAGAAAAAGAAAGACGAATCATTCGAACGGCAAACGGCCAAGGCCCTGGCGTCGCTGTCGCGGCGCTACGATACGTCGCGGCCGCTGACGATCAGCGAAATCGATTTGGTGCGCCAGCAAATCGCTGGCTGTTGGAACCTGCCGGCCGGGGCCAAGGACGCGGAGAATCTGGTGATCGAGATCTGGGTCGCCATGAATCCCGACGGCACCGTGCGCCAGGCGAGGATTAAACAACAACAGCGCATGCTGACGGATTCCTTTTTTCGCGCCGCCGCCGAGAGTGCGCTCAGGGCGGTTTTGAACAAGAGGTGTCAGCCTTTCAAGCTGCCGCGCAAAAAATACGACCGATGGAAGACAATGACTCTGGTTTTCAATCCCAAGGAGATGTTCGGAGCATGATGGCCGCAATGTATCCCCGCCAGTTGGCGCGCCCGCTTTCGGTCCTGGCTCTTTTGCTGGTGCTGGGCGCGGCCGGGCCGGCGGCGGCCGAACTGAGAATCGACATCACGCGCGGTGTCGCCGAGCCGCTCCCCATAGCGATCACCGACTTCGCCGGTTTGACCGAGGCGGAGTCGCGGTTCGGGCGCGACATCAGCTTGGTGGTGGCCGCCGATCTCGAACGTTCGGGGCTGTTCCGCCGCATCGACTCGCGCGCCTTCATCCAGACCGCGCAAGCATCGAACAACCTTCCCCGTTTCGGCGACTGGCGGACAATCAATGCCCAGGCCCTGGTCCAAGGGCGGGTGCGGATGATCGCCGACGGCCGCTTGCGTGTGGAATTCCGCCTGTGGGATGTTTTCGCCGAGCAGCAAATGTCGGGGATCGCCTACCAGACGGTTCCCAATGCTTGGCGCCGCGTCGGCCACATGATCGCCGATACCGTTTATAAACGGATCACTGGCGAGAGCGGCTATTTCGACTCCCGCCTCGTCTATATCGCCGAAAGCGGGCCGCAAAACCGGCGTATCAAGCGCCTGGCGATCATGGACCAGGATGGCGAAAACCACCATTTTCTCACCGATGGCGCCGAACTGGTCCTGACCCCCCGTTTTTCACCGACCTTGCAGGAAATTATCTACCTTTCCTATTTCGGCAACCTTCCGCGCGTCTACATTTTCAATCTCGACACCGGGCGGCAGGAGGTTCTAGGCGAGTTTCCGGGCATGACCTTTGCTCCGCGATTTTCGCCCGACGGCAAAAAAGTCATCATGAGCATGGCCAAGGACGGCAACTCCGAAATCTACAACATGGATCTCAGGACCCACGTCACTAAACGATTGACCCATCATTCCGCCATTGACACATCGCCCAGCTATTCTCCCGATGGTAAACGAATAACCTTCAATTCCGACAGGGGCGGCACTCAGCAACTTTACGTGATGGGTTCGGACGGCCGCGACGTCAGGCGCGTTAGCCACGGCAAGGGACGCTATGCGACACCCGTGTGGTCGCCGCGCGGCGACCTGATCGCCTTCACCAAGATGCGCAAGGGACGCTTTTTCATCGGCGTCATGCGTCCGGATGGCAGCGGCGAGCGTTTGCTCGCCGAGGATTATCTGGTGGAAGCGCCGACCTGGGCGCCGAACGGCCGGGTTCTCATGTTTTTCCGCCAGCAGCCGACCAGGGCCGACGGCGGCGGCGGCGGCTCGCGGCTTTATTCCATTGATTTAACCGGCCACAACGAACGCGAGATGATCACCCCGCTGGACGCTTCCGATCCGGCATGGTCGTCCTTGATTCCGTGACGCGGGCCACTAGTGGCCTGTATCACCTAAATTGCACCCCTACGACGGTCTTGCGAGGTTTCCGGCTAGGAGCGCGTCGTGCCGTGGTGTCCGTGCACCACAAGCGGCGTGCGACGACGTCCGGAAGCCTCGCAAGACCGCCCGAAGGGTCGCTTTTCCCGTCCCCTCGGGGCGTCGGGAACGCTTGACGATGTACCCGCATCGCCTACGCGCGCCCTCCTACCGAGGGGACGGGAAAAGCGATCGTAGGGGTGCAATTTAGGTGATACAGGCCACTAGGATAAGGCCTTTGAGGGGCTGGAAACCAAAAAACTCTTGGAATTGATCTTTATTCTCTTTAAGAAAAAGACAAAGAAAATAAGATACTCATAAAGGCAATGCCTGATACACTCAAAAGGGTATGACGTTAAGCTCTTTTTGGTATGAGCAATATTTTTTAAATTTTAACTTTCCGGTGAGTGGGGAAAACCAAATGCGTTTTAAGATTTTAGGTCTGTTCGCGGTCGTCGCGTTGATTGCCGCATGTGAGACCGCCCCGGATGAAAGCGCCACCGCCAGCGGCGCCGGCACTAGCTTAACAGGGCGCCTTGGCGCTGACTCGGCGAGATCGAAAAACACGGCTGCGTTGTCAGGCTCGCAGGAAGATCTGGTAGCCAATGTCGGTGACCGTGTCTTTTTCGAGTTCGACAGATACAGCATTAAGCCGGAAGCCCGCCAAACCCTGGTGACGCAGGCCGCTTGGATGAAGAAATTTCCCTCGCTGACATTCACCATCGAGGGACATTGCGACGAGCGCGGGACCCGCGAGTACAACTTGGCCCTCGGTGAGCGGCGCGCCAATTCGGTCAAGGACTACCTTGTCGCCCTGGGGGTCAACCCCAACCGCTTGAGGACCCTTTCCTACGGCAAGGAACGTCCGGTGGCGCTCGGCTCCAATGAGCAAGCCTGGTCGCAAAACCGCCGCGCCGTGACGGTGGTGGGCGCGGCCGGCTCTTAAGACGCGCCAAGAGGCGGCCGCCCAACGGGGGTTTTTCTGGCGCTTATCCTTGCGGCCCGAGCGTGCCGCCGCCGTCATGCATTGTCCGGAATGCCAAATGAGGAAACCTGTACCGGGATCGGCCTGGGCGGGCGCCACATTTTTGCCTGGAATGAACCACAGAATGATTTTAACCGGCTGTCCGGGCGGCTTGCCGCCGGTCGGCCGGGGCAAGCTGGAGCAATGGGGAATAGGCATGATGCGCTGGTTTTGGGCTTTTGCCTGCATCTGGACGGCGGTGGCGATGGCCCTTGCGGGCCCATCTCGCGCTTGGGCTCAGAAGGACGATACCGGTCCCCTGTATGACCGCCTGGAGCGTCTCGAACGTGATATCAGAACCCTCAACACCCGTCTTTCCAAAGGCGGTCTTCCACCCTCGCCGGCGGCGACTGGAACGGTGGATGTCCGTTCCGCCGCCGGTGTCGGCGAACATGCCATTGTCCGCTTTCAAGTGCGGCTGTCGGCGCTGGAGGAGGAATTGCGCTTGACGACCGGCAAAATGGAGGAAACGATCCATCTGCTGGATCAGATCCAGCAGCGGCTCGACAAACTGGCCGGCGATGTCGATTTCCGTCTCGGCGCCATCGAAAAAGAGCTGCGCGCGGTATCCGCGAGAACCTTGCCGAAAGCGCCACGGGTAAGCGCGGCGCCATCACAGCCAGGGGTGCGGAGGGAAATGCTGGGCACCGCCGCTCCGGCAAACCTCGGCACCATTACCGAGAGCGAATTACGGGCCGCTCAATCGGACGCCGGCGCCGGGCCGCAACCGGCGGCGCCGACCCAACAAGTCCAAGCCGCCCAATCGGGCCTGCTGCCGGGAAAGACTCCGAAGGAGCGCTATACGTTCGCCTTCGGCCTGCTGCGCCAAGCCAACTATGAACAGGCGGAAAAAGCCTTTAAGGAGTTTCTCCGGCTCCACGGCGACGATCCCCTGGCCGGCAATGCCCGGTACTGGCTGGGCGAGACCTTTTACGTCCGCGAGGACTTCGCCGAGGCGGCAAAGATTTTTTTCAAGAATTTTCAAAAAGAGCCGCGGGGGCCGAAAGGGCCCGACACCTTGCTCAAGCTGGGCATGTCCTTCGCCGGGCTCAATAAAAAACGAGATGCTTGCGCCGCCTACGACAAGATGATGAAGGATTTTCCCGAAATCCCCGCCAACCTCGCCAAAACGGTGGCCAGGGAACGGCAGCGTAGCGGCTGCCGATGAGGCGCCGTCCATGGCCGCCCCCCCACCCATTTCGACGGAGGAATTCTCCGCCCTGATGGCCGCCGTCGGGCCTTTCGAATCGGCGCCCCACGTGGCGGCGGCCGTTTCCGGAGGCGGCGACAGCTTGAGCCTCGGCCTGTTGGCCGAGGTTTGGGCGCATGGTCACGGCGGGCGGATGACGGCGTTGACCGTCGATCATGGTTTGCGCTCCGGATCCGCTGCCGAGGCGGCGCAAGTTGGCAGGTGGCTGAATGAACGTGGCATCGAACACCGCGTCCTTGCCTGGCGAGGCGCCAAACCAACGTCGGGCCTGCAGGCGGCGGCGCGAAAAGCTCGTTACGATCTGATGACGTCGTGGTGCCGAGAGGCGGGCGTGCTGCATCTTTTCCTTGCCCATCATCTGGAGGACCAAGCCGAGACCTTTCTCATGCGTCTCGGACGGGGCAGCGGCATCGACGGTCTCGCGGCCATGTCCGCCGTCGTCGAGACGGCCTCGGTTCGTCTTGTCCGTCCGCTCCTGAAGGTGCCGTCCGGGCGGCTCAAGGCAACGTTGAGGGGGCTGGGCCAGGAATGGATCGAGGACCCTTCCAACCGGGACCGAAACTTCGCCCGGACGCGGATCCGGTCAGCTTTGCCGGACTTGGCCGAAGCCGGGATGCCGCCCGAGCGCCTAGCCGAGGCGGCCGGCCACATGGGGGGGGCGCGCTTGGCCCTGGAAAGCGCCGCCTCGGCCTTGCTGGCCCGATGTTGCATGATCCACCCGGCGGGATACGCCGGCGTCGACGGCGCCGCTCTGGCGGCGGCGCCGAAGGCGGTGTCCTTGCGGGCGCTGGCGCGGATCCTGGTCTGTATCGGCGGCCGGACTTACGGACCGCGTTCGGCAAAACTGGAACGTCTCCACCAACGTATCGTCAATGGCGGGAAAGACATGTCCCATTGCCTGGCGGGCTGCCGTATCCTGCCGGCGAAACTAAATCCCGTGGAGCCGCGACGGTTCCTGGTCTGCCGCGAGCGGCGGGGATCGCCTCTTCCCCTTGCCGCCGTTGCCGGAGCGCGGATTCTCTGGGACCGCCGTTTCGCCATCGAATTCGCCGCCGCCAACGGCAAGGGAATCTCGGGAGCCGCCCGGTTGACGAGCTTGGGAGATGACGGCTGGGCCGCCGTTGCCGCCGACCGTCCGGACCTCAAGTCCTGCCCGTTGCCGATGGCTGTTCGGCCGTCGCTTCCGGCGCTCAGGGATGACCGGGGTGTTTTCGCCGTTCCCCATTTGCTGTATAAGCGCGACAGCGGTGACGATCCCGGGGTGGCGTTCGCGCGGCTAAGGTTTATGCCGCCGAATAGCATTTCCGGAGCGGGCTTTTGTATTGTTTTATGACATTCGGTTACTATCTAATGGATAGCAAGGACACCAAAGCGTTCCCACGACGCATGGGTGGCGGGCCGAACCCGTGAGGGCGGCGTATCTGCAAGAAAGGGTGCGACATTGAAAATGAGCAAGAATTTGGCGCTGTGGCTCACCATCGCGCTTTTGGTTTTCATAATTTACAATCTGTTCCAAGGGATGACGGCGAAGCCGCCCGTGGACAACCTGCCTTTTTCCGATTTCCTGGCATCGGTTGATAGCGGCGAGGTTCGCGATGTTGCCATTAAGGGCAACGTCATCACCAGTCATTTCCGGGACGGTCGTATATTCAACACTTATGCCCCCGATGATCCGAGCTTGATTACCCAACTCATCATAAAGGGCGTTCGTATCAACGCTTTTCCGGCGGATGATAATGTTCCGTCCTTCTGGGAAATACTGATCTCCTGGTTCCCCATGCTGCTCCTCATCGGGGTGTGGATATTCTTCATGCGCCAGATGCAGGGCGGCGGTGGCAAGGCGATGGGATTCGGAAAATCCAAGGCCCGGCTGCTTACGGAAAAGAAGGACCGCGTCACTTTCGATGACGTCGCTGGCATCGACGAAGCCAAGCAGGAGTTGGAAGAAATCGTCGAGTTCCTCAAGAATCCGCCCAAGTTCCAACGCCTGGGCGGGAAAATTCCCAAAGGATGCCTGCTGATTGGCCCGCCTGGCACCGGCAAGACGTTATTGGCCCGCGCCATCGCCGGCGAGGCCAATGTGCCGTTTTTTACCATCTCCGGCTCCGATTTCGTCGAGATGTTCGTCGGCGTCGGCGCATCCAGGGTGCGCGACATGTTCGAACAAGGCAAAAAGAACGCTCCCTGCATCATTTTCATTGACGAGCTTGACGCCGTCGGCCGCCACCGCGGCGCCGGCCTCGGCGGCGGTAACGACGAGCGCGAGCAGACCCTGAACCAGCTCCTGGTCGAGATGGACGGTTTCGAATCCAACGAAGGCGTGATCCTGATCTCGGCCACCAACCGTCCCGATGTCCTCGACCCGGCGCTTCTCAGGCCCGGGCGTTTCGACCGCCAGGTGACGGTTCCCAATCCTGATATTCTGGGTCGCGAGAAGATCCTCAAGATCCATATGCGCAAGGTTCCCCTGGCGCCCGACGTCGATGCCCGCGTCGTCGCCCGCGGCACGCCCGGCTTTTCCGGCGCCGATCTCGCCAATCTCGTCAACGAGGCGGCATTGCTGGCGGCGCGGATCGGCAAGCGGATAGTCACCATGCTTGAATTCGAAATGGCCAAGGACAAGGTCATGATGGGCGCCGAGCGCCGCTCCATGGTGATGACCGAAGATGACAAGAAGCTGACCGCCTATCACGAAGCGGGCCACGCCCTTGTCGGCATGCATGTGCCCAAACACGATCCTTTGCACAAAGTGACGATCATACCGCGTGGCCGGGCATTGGGCGTTACCATGTCGCTGCCGGAAACGGACCGCTACAGCTACTCGAAGATTGAACTTGAATCGAGAGTGGCGATGATGTTCGGAGGCCGCATCGCCGAAGAGCTCACTTTCGGCGCCGAAAACGTCACCACCGGCGCCGGCAACGACATCAAACAGGCGACCGAGTTGGCCAGGAGCATGGTCACCGAGTACGGGTTCTCTCCCAAGCTGGGGCCGCTCAAATATACGGAGAACGAGGAAGAGATCTTCCTCGGCCGTTCGGTGACCCAGCACAAAAACGTCTCCGACGGCACCGCCCAGCTGATCGACGAGGAAATCCGCCGCCTGGTCGAGGAAGGGGAGGCCCTGGCCCGCAAGATACTGGAGGAGCACAGGGACGATCTCGTGACCCTGGCGAAGGGGCTGCTCGAGTATGAGACGCTGAACGGCAAGGAAGTCGCCGCCTTGCTCAGGGGCGAGACCATCGTTCGTCCCGACGAAAGCGAAACGCCCGAGAAGGACATTGGCCGCAAGTCCTCGGTTCCGGCGAGCGGCTCCAAGGGCAGGGAGCATCCCGGCGGACTTGAACCCGAACCGCAAACCAGTTCTTGACGACCGGCGGGCCCGCCTCTGATGGGACCCGCCGGCAATCGCCAAAAGTGACGAAATCGTCGCCCCGAAGCGGAGCGGCGATTTCGCCGTGACGGCTTCTTTTGCCGGCCTCTCCCTGGCCCGCCCCCTGATCATGGGCATCATCAACGTGACGCCTGACAGCTTTTCCGACGGCGGCTTGGCTCTTGACCCGGCGGAAGCCATCGCCCGCGGCCGGATGTTGCTGGATGACGGCGCCGATATCCTCGATGTCGGCGGCGAATCGACCCGCCCTGGGGCCGAGCCCGTCCCCGTCGAGGTGGAGTTGGAACGGGTTCTGCCGGTGGTGCGCGGCCTCGCCGGGGGCGGCGCAGTCGTTTCCATGGACACCCGCAAGGCGCAAGTGATGGAGGCGGCGCTGGCGGCGGGCGCCGCCATCATCAACGATGTCACCGCCCTGACCGGGGATCGGCGCTCTCTCGAGGTGGCGGCCGGGAACGGCGCCGCCGTCGTCCTCGTGCATATGCGGGGCGTGCCGGGAACCATGCAGGACGATCCCCGATACGATGACGCCGCCAAGGAGGTGTTCGGCTATCTCTCCGGCCGGGTGGCGGTCTGCGAGGCGGCCGGGATCGAACGCTCGCGCATCGCTGTCGATCCCGGCATCGGCTTCGGCAAGACCGTTGACCACAACACCGGCATCCTGGGCCGCCTGGACCTCTACCGGGAACTGGGATGCGCGCTTCTCATCGGGGTCTCCCGCAAAACCTTCATCGCCCGCTTGAGCAAGGGCGAACCGCCTTGCCAACGCCTCGCCGGCTCGCTCGCCGCGGCTTTGGCCGGTGTGGCGAGAGGCGTCCATATCCTGCGCGTCCACGACGTCGCCGAAACCCGCCAGGCCCTGGACGTGTGGGAGGCGATCGGAGGAACATAGACAAAGCCATCGGCGTTTGTCCTTGCGGTTGCAAACCCGCCCCATTCTGGCGGCGGAGAAATGTTCCTTTGTAAAAAAAAGTGGTTCCTCGACGTTGTAAGTGGATTTCCACCGGTTTGTCCTCGGCGGACGGCGTTATGATCGGCCATTCATTTCTTGCCGGAGGGGTTGCCCCTGGGATCGGGGCAGAATGACTTGCAAGAGATGAATGGCGGAAAGTGGCGGAATCACGGGCTCCGAAAATCCAGGTGAATTCCACTCGAAACGTGTGCGCCACGAGGGCGCGTATCCCTAGCAGAGGAGGGTTCTGCACGGACAGTAGTCGGTTTGATCTGTTAGCTGACCGGCGGCTTCGTTGGGTAACCGGCGGGGTCGA
>Ga0187833_10000780_pt1 | contig 37163 bp, 45 predicted proteins | sample ETNtaG_37_FD_167968 | JGI IMG/M metagenome (GOLD analysis project Ga0187833, IMG submission 167968) | Marine microbial and viral communities from oxygen minimum zone, Eastern Pacific Ocean - ETNP2014_SV_400_PacBio MetaG (Illumina Assembly) | ecosystem: Environmental > Aquatic > Marine > Hypoxic...
TTAAAAAATCATTTTTACTTTGAGAATCAAAACCACTTATCCAAAAGTTTTTTGATTTTAAATATTTTAAAGTTGTATTAATATTAGACACTTCAAATATATTTATCAATTCTATGCATCCACTAGCACTTTTGTAAAGAAGCTTACTTTGAGCAGGATAGGATCTTTTTACAACGATTATTCCATCGATATTAAATGATGACGCGCTTCTTATTATTGATCCGATATTTCTAGGATCAGTAACATCTTCAATAGCAGCAAAAGTAATACATTTTTTTTCAGAATTTTGTATTAAATATTCTTTTATATTGGCTTCTTCCAAGGGTATAATTTCAGCAATTAACCCTTGATGAGAAATTTGATCTTTCGAACATAATCTGTCCAATTCTTTATTAGTTTTATATAAAATTTTTATGTTTTTTAATAAATGTTTATTTTGATTTTTACTATTTAGTTTTTTTTTTGATTCTTCAGTTAAGAACACTCTCAGGACTTTTCTGTGTGGATTTTTTAATGCTTCAGTGACAGCATGTTTACCTACAATTAAAAAAGATGGTTTTATCATGATATTTCAATTATTTTTTCACTAATATCATACTTTTTTCATTAAAATCACTTATTGCTTTTATTTAAGAACATGCCTATAAAACCTTGTTGTTGAAAGCTTTATTGAAAGGGGGGTTACCCCTGTGAGAATGGAGGGGTACCAAAGCGGTCAAATGGGGCGGGCTGTAAACCCGTTGACTTCGGTCTTCGAAGGTTCGAATCCTTCCCCCTCCACCATTTCAAGAAAGTTTAATGCAACGAGCGAGTGTGATACGTTTGGAATGACGCGGGTGTAGTTCAATGGTAGAACACCAGCCTTCCAAGCTGGTCGTGAGGGTTCGATTCCCTTCACCCGCTCCAAATTGAATATAAAAAAAAGGCATGAATTATTGAGGTAATAGAAATGGCAGAGAAAAAGAAATTTGAAAGAACAAAACCACATGCAAATGTAGGTACAATTGGTCATGTAGATCATGGGAAAACAACATTAACAGCAGCTATAACAAAAATTTTATCAGAAAAGGGTGGTGCAGAATTTATTGCGTATGATCAAATTGATAAAGCGCCAGAGGAAAAAGAGAGAGGAATCACGATAGCCACCGCTCATGTAGAATACGAAACAGATAAGAGGCATTATGCTCATGTAGATTGTCCAGGACATGCTGATTATGTAAAAAATATGATTACTGGTGCAGCTCAAATGGATGGAGCGATCTTGGTTGTTAGTGCTGCTGATGGACCTATGCCACAAACAAGAGAGCACATATTATTGGCAAGACAAGTAGGTGTTCCGGCAATTGTAGTCTATTTAAATAAAATTGATCAGGTTAAAGATCAAGAGTTGGTTGCTTTGGTTGAAGAAGAGATTAGAGAGCTATTAACTTCATACAAATTTCCGGGAGATAAAATTCCTATAATTAAAGGTTCTGCGTTAGCCGCAGTTGAGGGAAAAGATGAAACTACTGGAAAAAATTCAATTTTGGAATTAATGAAAGCAATTGATGAGCACATCCCTCAACCTCAAAGACCAAAAGATAAACCTTTTTTAATGCCTGTTGAAGATGTTTTCTCTATATCAGGACGTGGAACTGTTGTGACAGGCCGAGTTGAACAAGGAATAGTTAAAACTGGGGAGGAATTAGAGATTGTTGGAATTAGAGATACAAAAAAAACTGTTTGTACTGGAGTTGAAATGTTCAGAAAACTTTTGGACACAGGAGAGGCAGGTGACAATATAGGTGCTTTATTAAGAGGTGTTGAAAGGGAAGATGTTGAAAGGGGACAGGTATTAGCTAAGCCCGGCTCTGTAACCCCACACACTAAATTTGAAGCTCAAGCATATGTTTTGAAAAAAGAAGAAGGTGGAAGACACACTCCATTTTTTACAAAATATAGACCGCAGTTTTATTTCAGAACAACTGATGTTACAGGAGAGGTTGAGCTTGCGAAAGGTACTGAAATGGTAATGCCTGGTGATGATGCAACATTTACGGTTAAATTAATCACACCAATTGCGATGAATGAAAAATTGAATTTTGCAATCCGTGAAGGTGGCAAAACTGTTGGAGCTGGTGTGGTAACTAAAATTTTAGAGTAAAACTCTTTAGGAGTGTAGCTCAATTGGTAGAGCGCCGGTCTCCAAAACCGGAGGTTGGGGGTTCGATCCCCTCCGCTCCTGCCAAATTAGGAAAATACTATGATTAATCCATTAAAGTTTATTCAAGGGGTTAAAAACGAAGCCTTTAAAATTTCTTGGCCAACAGGAAAGGAAACGCTAACAGGAGCGGTAATGGTTGTTTTGTTAGCTATAGTTGCTGCTATATTTTTTTTAATTTTAGACCAGATACTAAAATTTTTCTTGAATTTTGCACTAACTATAAGTTTTTAAATTATGAAAAATTGGTATATCGTCCAGTCATATTCTAGCTTTGAAAAGAAGGTTGCCGAAGCAATTAAAAAGGAAGCCACAAAAGCAAAATTAGAAGATAAGATTGAAGAGGTACTCGTACCCACTCATGAGGTAACTGAGGTCAGAAGAGGTAAGCGAGTTCAAAGAAATAAAAAATATTTTCCAGGATATGTTTTGGTTAAAATGGATATGGATAACCAGTTATATCATTTAATAAAAAATATAAAAAAAGTGAGTGGTTTTTTGGGTCAAAAAGGAAGTCCAATTCCTGTTTCTGAAAAAGAAATAGAAAAAATTAAAGGACAAGTTAAAGATGGAGTAGTTCATACGAAATCTTTTATAAGCTATAATATTGGTGAAAAAGTTTTGGTTATTGATGGTCCGTTTGCGTCATTCAGTGGACTTGTTGAAGAGACTGACGAGGATAAATCAAAACTTAAGGTTTCGGTTATGATTTTTGGAAGACCAACTCCTGTAGAATTAGAATTTAACCAGGTTGAAAAAGTATCGTAATGGCAAAAAAAGAAATTAAAGAATATGTAAAACTTCAAATCAAAGGAGGTCAAGCTAATCCGTCTCCACCGGTCGGTCCAGCTCTTGGACAAAGAGGAATTAATATTATGGAATTTTGTAAGGCATTTAATGAAAAAACAAAAAATTTTATGGGTAATCCTGTGCCAGTTGTCATAACAGTTTACAAAGATAAAAAATTTGACTTTGTCATTAAATCACCACCAGCTTCACATTTTATTAAACAAGCAGCAAAGTTAAAAAGTGGATCAAAAGAGCCAGGAAGAATTATTATAGGCTCGATAACGATGAAACAAGCGGAACAAATAGCTAAAGAGAAAATGAAAGACCTAAATGCTATAGACATAAAAGAAGCTACTAAAATTATATGTGGTTCTGCACGTTCTATGGGTATTGAGGTTAAGGAGTAAATTTAATGATTTCTAAAAGATATAAAGCATTACCCCAAGAAACTAGGATGTTAAAAGATGATAAGATTGAAAATTTGTTAAAAATTATTAAAAAAAATTGCACAACAAAATTTAATGAATCAGTTGATGTTCATTTCCGACTTAATTTGAAACAAAAAAAAAGCGAAGCAAATATAAGAACTGTTCTTAATTTACCGGTGGCAAAAAATAAAAAAATTAGAGTTGCTGTTATTTGTGAGGAAGAAAAATTAGAAGAAGCAAAAAAAAGCGATGCTGATATCATTGGTTCTGATGATTTGATTAATAATATTTCTGTTGGAAAAATCAATTTCGAAAAACTCGTATCAACTCCTAAAATGATGACCAAATTAGGTAAGCTTGGAAAAATTTTAGGTCCAAAAGGATTAATGCCAAATCCAAAACTTGGAAATGTTACAAATGAAATTATTAAATCAGTGAAAAACATAAAATCGGGGCAACTTGAAATAAAAAATGATAAGGATGGGAATATTGCTTTATCGATAGGAAATAAAAGCTTTTCAGATGAAAATTTAATCAAAAATTTCAATGCTGTACTTGATGTTATTTCTAAAGAAAAACCTTCAGGAGTAAAAGGTAATTTTATTAAAAGTGCATTTGTTACCTCTACAATGGGAATATCTTATAAACTTAAACTAAACAAGAGTATTTGATTTTATGATGAACAAAGAACAAAAAAAGAATTATATCAGTGAAATGAAAAAATTTTTTGAAGCAAGTGATTCGGTATTAGTAACCCACTATCAAGGTTTGGGCGTTAATCAATTGGATGTGCTGCGAACTGAAATGAGAAAACATGGCATTATCTTCAAAATCACTAAAAATAGAATTACAAAATTAGCTTTAAAAGATACAAAATGTAAGGATATCGCAGATATGTTTTCTGGACCAACAGCGGTGGCGCTATCGCAAGATGCAATTTCTTCGGCGAGAATATTGACAAAATTTTCAAAAGATAATCAAAACTTAAAGATTGTTGGTGGATTAATGGGTAAAGAAGTTCTTAAACTAGAAGATGTGCTGAAAATAGCCACTCTACCAACATTAAACGAAGCTAGAGCTAAAATTGCTAATATTTTGCAATCTCCAACAAGAAAATTATTAAGTATTTTACTTGCACCAGGCTCAAAAATTGCTATTTTGGCGCTCGAAAAAAGCAAACAATCAACATAGAAAATTTATGGCCGATCTAAACAAAATTATCGAAGATTTATCAAAATTAACAGTAATAGAGGCTGCTGAACTTTCAAAACAATTAGAAGAAAAATGGGGAGTGACTGCAGCAACAACTACTGTCACTTCACCTGTTTCGGGTGGAACAGCAGCGCCAGCGGAGGAACAAAGTGAATTTACAATTATACTTACAGAAGTTGGAGATAAAAAAATTAACGTAATAAAAGAAATTAGAACATTTACAACATTAGGTTTAAAAGAAGCCAAAGATTTAGTGGAAGCTGCACCCAAAGAAGTGAAGTCAGGTGTTAATAAAAAAGAAGCAGAAGAAATTAAGAAAAAATTAGAAGCTGCTGGAGCCAAAGTAGAATTAAAATAACAAAATTTTTATATCTGATTTTTAAGAGTCAGATACAATAAATGCAACTATCGTTTACTGAGAAAAAGAATATCAGAAAAAATTTTGGAAAGTTAAAAGAAACCTTATCAATTCCAAATTTAATAGAAGTCCAAAAAAATTCCTATAATGAATTTTTAAACCTAGTCAACAAAAATGATAAAAACTTAGTAGAGAAAGGTTTAGCTAGAGTTTTTAAAGATATATTTCCCATAGAAGATTTGGCAGAAAGAGCGACATTAGAATATGTTTCTTATCGATTAGAAAAACCAAAATACGGTGTAGAAGAATGTATTCAGAGGGATTTAACTTATTCATCAGCTTTAAAACCTACTTTAAGATTAGTAATTTACGAAATTGATCACGAAAAAAATACAAAAGAAATATTGTCTGCTAAAGAACAAGAAGTTTACATGGGGGAAATTCCAATGATGACACCTAGCGGAACATTTATAGTTAATGGAGTACAAAGGGTAGTCGTCAATCAAATGCATAGAAGTCCTGGGGTTTTCTTTGATCATGACAAGGGAAAAACACACTCCAGTGGTAAATTATTATTTAATTGTAGAGTAATTCCAAATAGAGGTTCTTGGTTAGATTTTGAATACGATATAAAGGATTTATTGTATTTCAGAATAGATAGAAAAAGAAAATTGCTAGTGTCAACTTTATTTCAAGCATTGAATTATAATAAAAAAGAAATAGCCGACTTGTTCTATGAAAGTGATAAATTTGAATACAACTCTAAATTAAATAAATGGAAAACAATATTTAATCCAAAAAACTATAAATTTAAAAAGATTTCAGAAGAAATAATTGATGCAAAGACTAACAAAGTAGTAGTTAAATTGGGATCTAGAACTAATTTGTCACAAGCGCAAAAGCTTTATGATAATGGATTAAAAGATATTTATGTTTCAAATGATGCAATGTATGAAAGGTTTTTGCATAACAATATAAGTTTGAACTCTGATGAAAATATTTCAGTAGGAACGGAAATCACTGAAGAAATTTTAACTAAAATTATTGAAAATAATATAAAAACAGTCCAGATTTCCAATACTAACACTATTAACAAAGGACCTTATTTGCTTAAGACTATACTAGCAGATAAAAATAATACCAAAGAAGAAGCAATTACTGATATTTATAAAATTTTAAGACCAGGAGAACCTCCTACTTTTGAAATTGCAAATCAAATTTTTCAAAATTTATTTTTTGGATCAGAACGTTATGATTTGTCTGATGTAGGAAGAGTAAAAATTAATTCGAGATTAAATTTAAATTGTTCAGACAAGACAACTATACTCAGGAATGAAGATATTGTTGAAATTATCAAAATCATGTTAGATCTTCGTGATGGTAAAAATGAGGTTGATGATATTGATCATTTAGGTAACAGACGAGTTAGATCTGTGGGAGAATTAGTCGAAAATCAATCACGCATTGGCATATATAGGATGGAAAGGGCAATAAAAGAGAAGATGTCTATTCTAGAGATCGAGTCAGCGATGCCACAAGATCTCATTAACGCAAAACCATTAACGTTAGCTTTAAAAGATTTTTTTGGAACTTCTCAACTTTCGCAATTTATGGATCAAACTAATCCATTGTCTGAAATAACTCATAAGAGACGTGTTTCAGCACTTGGCCCAGGAGGATTGACAAGAGAGAGAGCGGGTTTTGAAGTGAGAGATGTCCACCCAACACACTACGGAAGAATTTGTCCCATCGAAACACCTGAAGGACCAAATATTGGATTGATCAGTAGTTTATCAACATATTCAAGAATTAATAAATATGGCTTTATTGAAAGTCCATACAAAAAGGTTGTTGATGCTAAAGTTCTTGACAAAATAGATTATTTATCAGCTATGGATGAGTCAAAATATACCATAGCGCAAGCAAATTCTCCGATTGATAAACATGGAAATTTTTTGGAAGATTTGGTCTCTTGTAGAAAATCTCTAAATTTTATTTTGTCCAAACCAGAAAATATTGACTATATAGATGTGTCACCAAAACAACTTGTGTCCGTTGCCGCATCTTTGATTCCTTTCTTAGAAAATGACGATGCAAACAGAGCTTTAATGGGCTCAAATATGATGAGACAAGCGGTTCCTTTAATCAAACCGGAGGCTCCTTTGGTGGGTACAGGCATAGAAAAAGATGTTGCACTTGATTCAGGTGTAACAATTGTTGCAAGAAGAAGTGGAGTGGTTGATAAAATTGATGGAAAAAGAATAGTTGTAAAAGTTACATCCGAGAAGGATCCAAGTAAGTCAGGAGTTGATATCTACAATTTATTAAAATTTCAAAGATCAAATCAAAATACTTGCATTAATCAAAAACCATTAGTCAGAGTTGGTGATTTGGTTTCCCAAGGAGATATAATTGCAGATGGTCCATCTACAAAATTGGGTGAACTTGCATTAGGAAGAAATGTCGCCGTAGCATTCATGCCTTGGCTTGGTTATAATTTTGAAGATTCAATTCTAATTTCTGAAAGATGTGTGACTGACGATGTCTTTACGTCAATTCATATTGAAGAATATGAGGTGATGGCAAGAGATACAAAATTAGGAACGGAAGAAATAACGAGAGATATTCCAAACGTAAGCGAAGAAGTATTAAGAAATTTAGATGAGTCTGGAATTGTTTATATTGGGGCTGAAGTTAAACCTAATGATATTTTAGCAGGAAAAGTTACACCAAAAGGAGATACTCCAACCGGACCAGAAGAAAAACTTTTAAGATCTATCTTTGGTGAAAAAGCGATTGATGTCATTGATACATCTTTACGTTTACCATTAGGAAGTGCAGGAGTTGTTGTAGATGTCAAGGTTTTTAATAGGCACGGTGTAGAAAAAGATGAAAGATCTATAGCAATTGAAAGAAATGAAATAGATATGATTCAAGAAGATAAGGTAGTCGAAGAAGAAATCCTAGAAAGAAATACTACACAGAGAGCTACTCAAATAATTAAACATTCAACGTTAAAAGAGCAATTTGAAAACTTTAAACCAGATGAAAAAATTGGAGAAGACAAAATAGAACAAATGAAATTAAGCGATTTATTCAAGTTATCGCTAAAGGATAAATCTAATAATGACAGTCTTTTAACATTAATAGAACAGTATAAAAAAGTTAAAATGGATATTAAAGAAAGATTTGAAGATAAAGTTGAAAAAATTAGACAAGGAGATGAATTATTGCCAAGCGTTATGAAAATGGTAAAAGTTTTTGTTGCTGTAAAGAGACGCCTAAGACCTGGTGACAAAATGTCAGGAAGACACGGAAACAAAGGAGTTATTAGTAAGATAGTTCCAGTTGAAGACATGCCGTATATGGAAAACGGTAAACCAGTAGATATAGTATTAAATCCCCTTGGGGTTCCAAGTAGAATGAATGTTGGGCAAATTTTAGAAACCCACATTGGTTGGAGCTGTTCTGAATTAGGGGAAAATCTAAAAAAATTAATTAACAAAAATAGAAATAAAACAAACAATAATGATGGAGTTATTTCTTTATTGAAATCAATTTATGGAAAGGATTTTTACGATATAGCTATTAAAAATTTATCATCAATTGAGTTTAATGATCTTTGTGAAAATTTAATTAAAGGAGTTCCAATAGCTACTCCGGTATTTGATGGAGCCAAGGAACAAAATGTATCTGATATGCTCAAGCTAGCTAATTTACCTACATCTGGACAGACAATATTATGGGATGGAAGAACTGGGAAGAAATTTGAAAGACCTGTAACAGTGGGTACTATTTATATGTTAAAATTGCATCATCTTGTGGAAGACAAAATACACGCTCGATCAACTGGACCATATAGTTTAGTAACACAACAACCATTAGGAGGAAAAGCTCAACTTGGAGGTCAAAGATTTGGTGAAATGGAAGTTTGGGCTTTAGAAGCATATGGAGCTGCTTATACCTTACAAGAAATACTAACAGTCAAATCTGATGATGTAGCTGGTAGAGTTAAAGTATATGAAACAATAGTTAAAGGTGAAGAAAATTTTCAATCAGGTGTGCCTGAGTCTTTTAACGTACTATCAAAAGAAATTAAGTCATTAGGATTAAATATTGAATTAAAATAAAATATGAAAAAAGAGTTAACGGATTTATTTAAAAACAAACCTCCGGTAGAAGAAAATTTTAGTAGTATCAGAATTAGTTTGGCTAGTCCTGAAAAAATTAAATCATGGTCTTTTGGAGAAATTAAAAAACCTGAAACAATTAATTATAGAACTTTTAAACCAGAAAAAGATGGATTATTTTGTTGTAGGATATTTGGACCAATCAAGGACTATGAGTGTTTGTGTGGTAAATATAAAAGAATGAAATTCAGAGGGATCATTTGTGAAAAATGCGGAGTGGAAGTAACAAAATCCAACGTAAGACGTGAAAGAATGGGTCACATTAATTTAGCTACACCAGTTGCTCACATTTGGTTCTTAAAATCTTTGCCAAGCAGAATTTCTCTAGCAATTGACATGAAATTAAAAGAAGTAGAGAAAATATTATATTTTGAAAGTTTTATTGTCGTTGAACCGGGATTAACAACACTTAAAAAAAATCAGTTATTGACCGAGGATGAACTGATTAATAATCAAAACAAATTTGGTGAAGATGCTTTTACGGCTGGAATTGGAGCCGAAGCAATATTGGAAATACTTAGGTCTCTAAATTTAAAGGATGAAAGAGAAAAACTTTCTGAACAAATAAAGGAATTAAAATCAAAAGTTGCTGAGGAACGAGCAATTAAAAGACTAAAGTTAATAGACAATTTTATAGGTTCAGACAGCAAGCCAGAATGGATGATATTAACAACTATATCTGTAATCCCTCCAGAATTAAGACCCTTGGTTCCATTAGACGGGGGTAGATTTGCTACATCTGATTTAAATGATTTATACAGAAGGGTTATAAATAGAAATAACAGATTAAAAAGGCTTATTGATTTAAAATCTCCAGATATAATTATAAGAAACGAAAAAAGAATGCTGCAAGAGTCAGTTGATGCATTATTTGACAACGGACGAAGAGGCAGAGTTATAACTGGAACAGGAAAAAGACCATTAAAATCTTTATCAGAAATGTTAAAGGGAAAATATGGTAGATTTAGACAAAATTTGTTAGGAAAAAGAGTAGATTATTCAGGAAGGTCAGTAATTGTAGTTGGTCCTGAATTAAAACTTCATCAATGCGGCTTACCGAAAAAAATGGCACTAGAATTATTCAAACCGTTTTTATACGCGAGGTTGGATAAAATGGGTTTGTCTACAACAATAAAACAAGCTAAAAAAATAGTTGAAAAAGAAAAAGATGAAGTGTGGGATGCCTTAGAACATATTGTTAGAGAACATCCAATATTATTAAATAGAGCTCCAACGTTACATAGACTGGGAATTCAGGCTTTTGAACCTAAATTGATTGAAGGAAATGCAATTGAATTGCACCCACTTGTTTGTTCTGCGTTTAACGCAGATTTCGATGGCGATCAGATGGCTGTTCATATTCCATTAAGCTTAGAGGCTCAACTTGAAGCAAGAATTTTAATGATGTCTACTAATAATATTCTAAGCCCATCTAATGGAAAACCAATTATTGTACCGAGTCAGGATATGATCTTAGGGATATATTATTTATCTCAAAAACCAATTAATACTGATAAAATAGAGGGCTATTTTGTAGATGGTTCTGAAATTGAACAATCTTTAGAATGTAATGCAATAAATGTTCATTCTAGGATAATTTCGAGATTTGAAACAATTGATGAAAAAGGAAAAATTGTAAAAGAAAAATATACGAGTACAGCTGGAAGGTTTTTGTTAGCTAACATCTTACCAAATAATCCAAACATTAAATTTTCTCTAATTGATAGAATACTATCAAAAAAACAAGTCTCGGAAATCATTGATTTAGTTTTCAGATTCTGTGGGCAAAAAAAAACGGTAATTTTTTGTGATAAAATAAAAGAACTTGGTTTCAAATATGCATTTATGTCCGGCATATCATTTGGAAAAGATGATTTAATTATTCCTGAAAAAAAACAAACTTTAGTAAATGATACCAAAAAAATGATTGAAGAATACGAAAACCAATATGCTGAAGGATTAATTACTAGAGGAGAAAAATACAATAAAGTTGTTGATGCTTGGTCAAAATGTACCGATCGAGTGGCTGAAGAGATGATGAAGAAAATTTCTTCCACTAATAAAAATGACTCAGATAATAAAACTAATAATTTAAACTCAGTGTTTATGATGGCAGATTCTGGAGCTAGAGGTTCAGCTGCTCAAATGAAACAATTGGCTGGGATGCGTGGACTAATTGCAAAACCTTCTGGAGAAATTATTGAAACACCAATAGTTTCAAATTTTAAAGAAGGATTAACCGCTCTTGAATATTTTAATTCTACTCATGGTGCCAGAAAAGGTTTGGCTGATACTGCACTTAAAACTGCAAACTCAGGCTATTTAACAAGAAGACTTTGTGATGTAGCTCAAGATCTATCAGTAAAAATACATTATTGTGGAACCAATAATAGCATTGTTCTTTCTGAAATTATTGAAGGAGGCAATATTTTAGTTAGTTTATCTGACCGAGCATTAGGTAGAACGTCTGCAGAAAATATCAAAAATCCAATTAATGGTGAAATTTTGATTAAGAAAAAAGAAATGATAGACGAGGAGGCTTGTGAAAAAATTGATTCAGCTGGAGTAAAATCAATCAAAGTTTTTTCAGTAGTCACATGCGAATCTAAGGATGGAATATGTGCAACTTGTTATGGAAGAGATCTTTCAAGAGGTAAATTGGTAACATTAGGAGAGGCAATTGGGATGATAGCCGCTCAATCAATCGGTGAACCTGGAACACAGTTAACCATGAGAACATTTCACGTAGGAGGAACAGCTCAAATTAAACAAGATTTCCAAGTTGTTTCTAAAACAGACGGAATTTTAAAAATAATTAATAAAAATTTATTAGAAGATTCCAAGAAAAACCAGGTTGTTATGGGAAGAAATACTCAGTTAGCTATTGAAGATGATAATGGACAACAGATAGCTCTTTACAAAATTCCTTATGGAGCAAAACTTTTTTATCAAAATGATGAAATAATCAAAAAAGGAAATAAAATTTGCGAGTGGGATCCTTATACAATGCCAGTGATAGCCGAAAAAAGCGGTATAGCAAACTACGTTGACTTAATAGATGGAATATCGCTAGCCGAAACAGTTGATGATGCAACCGGAATTTCATCAAAATCAGTTATTGATTGGAGATCACAATCTAAGAATACAGATTTGAAACCCAGAATCACTTTAAGGGATGAAAAAGGTAACATAATTAAAAAGGCGGATGACAACGAAGCTAGATATTATTTGGTTCCAGATTCAATTTTATCAGTCAAAGATGGCCAGAATATTTTAGCAGGCGATGTGATAGCAAGATTGCCAAAAGAAACTTCGAAAACAAAAGATATAACAGGAGGGCTACCTAGAGTAGCCGAATTATTTGAGGCGAGGAGACCAAAGGAAAGTGCAATTATTGCCGAAAATGATGGTAGCGTAAATTTTGGTAAGGAAGTGAGAGGTAAATTAAAAGTATCAATTCAATCAAAAGATGGAGAAATTTCAAATTATTTAATTCCAAAAGGAAAACATATTAATTTTAATGAAGGAGAAAATATTCAAAAGGGCGAATATTTATTGGACGGTAGCCCAGCTCCACACGATATTTTAAAAATTTTAGGTGTAGAGCAATTGACAGATTATTTTGTAAATGAAGTTCAAGAAGTTTATCGATTACAAGGTGTAGTAATTAATGATAAACACATCGAAACAATTGTAAGACAAATGCTGAAAAAGGTGGAAATTAAAGATCCCGGAGATTCAAAATATTTAAAACAAGAAATAATAGATAAAAATGAAATAGAAGAAGAGAACGAAAATTTATTAAAAAATGGGAAAAAACCAGCCATCGTAGAGAGAATTCTTTTGGGTATTACCAAAGCTTCTTTACAAACAAATTCATTTATTTCTGCAGCATCTTTCCAAGAAACTACAAGAGTTTTAACTGACGCGGCAATAAAAGGTAAAATAGATAGATTAAAAGGCTTAAAGGAAAACGTTATAGTAGGCCGATTAGTACCAGCTGGCACAGGTACGGTTAAAAATAAATGGAGTAATTTAGCAAAAGAAAAAGACAAAAAGTATCTTTCAGAAAAAGCAGCGGAAAAAGATGCTGATCAGTCAATAACAACCAATTAATATTTAGCTTTTGTGTTATTAATTATTGACAATTTACCATTCAATTAGTAGTTTACCAAAAATTTTATGGTTGGAAGTAAGGTTGTTTAGCCTTAGACGCTGCCAAAAAGAGAAGGTCTGTTCATACTTTTTTCATCCAAAAATTATATTAAGTTATGCCAACAATTAATCAATTGATAAAGAAAGCAAGGGTAAAACCAAAATACAGGAACAAAGTACCCGCGCTAGAACGTTCGCCACAAAAAAAAGGTGTATGTATTAAGGTATATACAACAACACCCAAAAAACCTAATTCAGCATTAAGAAAAGTTGCGAGAGTAAGATTGTCCAATGGACATGAAGTAACCTGTTATATTCCAGGAGAAGGACATAATTTACAAGAACACTCTGTTGTATTAATTAGAGGAGGTCGAGTTAAAGATTTGCCTGGAGTTAGATACCACATATTAAGAGGAAACCTAGACACACAGGGAGTTACTAGTCGTAAACAGCAAAGATCAAAGTATGGAGCAAAGAGGCCAAAATAATAGAATTTATGTCTAGAAAAGGAAGAACACCAAATAGAATTTTTTTAAAAGATGCAAAATATAAATCTGAACTAATATTAAAATTAATGAATTCAATAATGTACGATGGAAAAAAAACAATTGCTGAAAAAATTGTTTATGATGCTTTAAATAAATTGCAATCAAAAGCAAAAGAAGAACCAATTAAAATTTTTGAATTAGCAATAAATAATATTAAACCTACTATTGAAGTGAGATCAAGAAGAGTTGGTGGAGCAACTTATCAAGTTCCTGTAGAGGTTAAACAAAAAAGATCGAAGACTTTGGCAATTCGTTGGCTGGTTAATGCTTCCAAAAAAAGAAAAGATAAAAATATGTCCGATAAAATTTGTTTTGAGCTTTATGACGCATATCAAGGTAAGGGTTCAGCAATAAAAAAAAAAGAAGATGTGCATAAAATGGCAGAATCAAATAAAGCTTTTGCACATTTTAGATGGTAATTAATCATGGCTAGAACGCACACCTTAGATAAATATAGAAATATTGGAATCATGGCTCATATTGATGCCGGAAAGACAACCACAACGGAAAGAATTTTATATTATACGGGTAAGAGTCACAAAATTGGAGAAGTTCATGATGGTGCCGCCACAATGGATTGGATGGAACAGGAACAAGAAAGAGGTATTACAATCACTTCAGCAGCAACAACTTGTTATTGGAGAGATAACAGAATTAATATTATCGATACTCCTGGACATATTGATTTTACCATTGAAGTAGAAAGATCTTTAAAAGTATTAGATGGCGCCGTTGCAGTATTTGATGGTGTTGCTGGAGTAGAACCTCAATCAGAACAAGTCTGGAGACAAGCAGACAAATATAAGGTTCCGCGAATTTGTTTTGTAAATAAACTTGATAGAACTGGAGCAGATTTTTTTAGATGCGTTGAAATGATAAAAGATCGGCTTGGATCAAAACCTTTAGTTATGCAATTACCGGTGGGAATAGAATCTTCATTCAAAGGTGTAGTTGATTTAGTTAAAATGAAAGCAGTTATATGGAAAGAAGAAAAGTTAGGAGCGGAATTTGAAATTGTAGAGATACCAAATGAATTACAGGAACAGGCTAAAAAATATAGGAAAGAATTAATGGAAACAGCAGTGGAACAAGATGAAAAATTGATGGATGATTATCTAAATGGAAAGGAAATATCAGAGTCAGATTTAATATCCTGTATTAGAAAAGGTGGTTTAAAATTTGATTTTGTACCAGTATTAACTGGTTCAGCATTTAAAAATAAGGGTGTGCAACCTTTATTGGATGCTGTGGTAGATTTCTTACCAAGTCCTAAGGATATAGGGTCAATTAATGGCACCAAACCTAATTCAAAAGAAGAAATTGAAAGAAAATTTGATGACAAAGAACCGTTTTCAGCTCTAGCATTTAAGGTTGCAACCGATCCTTTTGTCGGAACTTTAACCTTTATAAGAATATATTCAGGAACATTAAAATCAGGTACTGGAATTTATAACACTACCAAAGATAAAGTGGAGAGAGTTGGCAGGATGTTACTTATGCACGCTAATAATAGAGAAGATGTAAAAGAAGTTAACACAGGTGATATTGTGGCATTAGCTGGATTAAAATATACAATGACGGGACACACTTTATCTGATGAAGATAATCCAATTGTATTAGAGCCTATGGAATTTCCAGATCCAGTTCTTGAGATTGCGGTTGAACCAAAAACTAATGCTGACCAAGAAAAGATGGGTGAAGCTTTAGGAAGATTAGCAAGAGAAGATCCATCTTTTAGAGTGTCATCTGATGAAGAATCTGGTCAAACAATCATAAAAGGTATGGGTGAATTGCATTTAGATATTATAGTTGATCGAATGAAAAGAGAATTTAAAGTAGAGGCAAATATTGGCGCACCACAAGTAGCCTATAGAGAAACAATTTTGCGTAATGCAGAATTTGATTATATTCACAAAAAACAAAGTGGAGGCGCTGGACAATTTGCAAGAGTTAAACTTTCAATAGAACCTCTAGAGCCAGGAAAAGGTAGAGAGATTGAAAACAAGATTAAGGGTGGATCCATCCCAAAAGAATTTATACCAGGAGTAGAAAAAGGAATAGAGAGTGTTTCAGATTCTGGAATTTTAGCTGGATTTCCAATTATTGATTATAAAGTAACTATAGTTGATGGTTTACATCATGATGTAGATTCAAGTGTTTTGGCTTTTGAAATAGCATCAAGATATTGTTTTAAGGAAGTATGCACTAGAGCTTCTTTAAAACTTCTTGAACCGATTATGAGAGCAGAGATTGTTACACCAGAAGATTATATGGGTGATGTCATTGGTGATTTAAATAGTAGAAGAGGTCATGTTGGGGGGACTGAATCTCGAGGCAATGTAACAGTGATAACAGCCATGGTACCTCTTGCAAATATGTTTGGTTATGTGAATAATTTAAGATCAATGTCGCAAGGGAGAGCTCAATATTCAATGTTTTTTGACCATTATGAAAAAGTTCCTCAAAATGTTCAGGAAGAAGTAACAAAAAAAATGGCATAAAAAATGGAAAAACAAAATATTAGAATTAAACTTAGAGCATACGATAGCAAAATTTTAGATCGATCGACACTTGATATAGTAAATACTGTAAAAAGAACAGGCGCCAATATTAAAGGACCTATTCCACTACCAACAAAAATAGAAAGATATACCGTTCTTAGATCCCCACATATTGATAAAAAAAGCAGAGAACAATTTGAAACAAGAACACATAAAAGATTGATCGATATTGAAGAGCCAACACCTCAAACTATTGAAGCATTAATGAAATTGGATTTAGCTACAGGAGTGGATGTTGAGATAAAGATATAAGGTAATAAATGACAAATATTGGTTTAATTGGAACAAAAATTGGAATGAGCAGGGAATTTTTTGATATAGGAACATCTGTTCCAGTAACTGTTATAAAAATAGAAAAGGGTAGAGTGATTGACATAATTACAAAAGATAAAAGAGGGTACGATGCTATTAAGGTTGGGTTTGGAAAAATTAAAACATCCAAATTAACAAATTCTATGAAAGGTTTTTACAGTAAAAAATCTACAGAGCCCAAAAAATATTTAAAAGAATACAGGGTAGAAAATGTATCAAATTTTAAAGAAGGAAATGAAATTGGATTAGAAATTTTTAAAGATGTTAAATTCGTTGATGTTACATCAAAAACCATCGGCAAAGGATTCGCCGGAGTTATGAAAAGGCATAATTTTTCAGGTTTAAGAGCATCACATGGAGTATCAGTATCACATCGATCTGGTGGTTCAACTGGGCAACGTCAGGACCCAGGAAAAGTATTTAAGGGAAAAAAAATGGCTGGACACATGGGAGATAAAAATAGAACAATGTTGAATCTAGAAATAATTAAATCAGATTTGAACAATGATTTAATCTACCTAAAAGGTTCAATTCCGGGATCGAAAAACACATTAGTATTCTTAAAAAATTCAGTTAAGAAAATGAATAAAAAAACAATATTAGAACAAAATATAATAGTTGAGAAACAAAATGAAAATTTGAAAAAAATGTGAATTACGAAAGAAAAAATAAATACAAAAGTTGAACAAAAAAAAGATGAGATATTAAAGAAAGTAGAAAAAGAAGATATAAAAAGTGAATAAATAATGAAAATAGACGGCATTAGTATAAACGGTAAGGTAACAACATTTGAAATTTCAGAAAAAATATTTTCTTCTGAGATAAATTTCAAATTAATAGGGCAAGTTCTTTATTCTCAAATTGCAAATTCAAAGCCGAGACTTGCAAAAACAAAACAAAGAAATCAAATAATAGGTTCTACCGCTAAAATTCATGCGCAGAAAGGTACTGGAAATGCAAGACATGCAAGTAAAAAAGCACCATTATTTGTTGGTGGTGGTGTAGCACATGGTCCTAAAGGAAAAGTACATAAAACAAGAAAGATAAATAAAGGGGAAAAAAAAAGTAGTTTGATTAGTGTGATATCTCAAAAAAATAAAGATAAAAATCTAATAATATTTGAAGATATTAAAGACAAAATTAGCAAAACAAAACAATTTATCAAATTTTTAAAAAACAATAGAATTATCAATGCTTTGATTGTTGTAGATTTAAAAACCAAAAAAAACATTGAATTATCTGCAAGAAATATTCCTAATATAAAATTAATTGAGGCATCTTATCTAACTACATACGATGTTTTAAAATATAAACATATTATGTTTACTGAAACTTCAACTAAAGAATTAGAAAAAAGACTTTTAGATCATGAATAAAATAAATTTATATGACAGTATAATAAGTCCAGTAATAACTGAAAAGTCAACTAAGTTAACAGAAATAAATAAAGTTGTATTCAAAGTAAATAGTTTGGCTGATAAAAAATCTATAAAAAAAAGTATTGAAAAAATTTTTAAAGTGAATGTTATTAAAGTTAATATAATTAATAAACAAAGAAGAATTAAGATAACAAGAGGTAAAAAAGTTAAAGTTCAAGGATACAGGAAAGCAATTATTACTTTGAAAAAAGGTCAAAATATTGATTTAACCACAGGCATATGAAATGACATTAAAAACATTTAAGCCATATACAAAGTCAACTCGAGGAACAGTTATTATTGCGAAGAAAGATCTATGGAAAGGTAAACCGATTAAATCACTTACATTTGGAAAAAAATCTGTTTCTGGAAGAAATAATTTGGGTCGAATTACCTCTAGGAGAAGGGGATCTGGTCATAAACAAAAATTTCGTAAAATTGATTTTTTTAGAAATAAACATGACATTGAAGCAGTGGTTGAAAGGATTGAATATGACCCGAATAGAACTTCACACATTATGTTAGTTAAATATGAAGATGGAGAAAGAGCATATATCCTACTACCTCAAAGAATCAAAATTGGAGATAAAATTATTTCGGGAGATAAAAAGGAGATAAAGATAGGAAATTGTATGCCTTTGAGTGATATTCCTGACGGAACACCAATACATAACGTTGAAATAAAACCCGGCGGAGGTGCTAAAATTGCTAGATCCGCAGGTTCATCTGTTCAAATCACTGGTACAGATGGATTATATTCAATAATAAAACTAGCTTCAGGTGAAATTAGAAAAATAATTAGTAGAGCAAAAGCTACTATTGGTGTTTTGTCTAATCCTGATCAAAAAAATATAAAAATCGGTAAAGCTGGAAGAAGCAGATGGCTAGGCATCAGGCCAAGTGTAAGGGGGGTAGTGATGAACCCTGTGGATCATCCTCATGGTGGAGGTGAGGGTAAATCTTCTGGAGGGAGAAATCCTGTTTCACCATGGGGACAATCTGCAAAAGGGTTAAAAACGAGAAATAACAAAAGAACAAACAAATATATTATTATGAGAAGAAAAAAAAAAAGAGTTTAATTTATGGCTAGATCAGTGTGGAAAGGACCATTTGTAGACCCAAGTTTAATTAAAAAAATTGAAAAACTGAAGAATACAACAGGAAATGTTAAACCAATTAAAACTTGGTCTAGAAAGTCTACAATAATTCCTGAATTTGTAGGAACGAGCTTTTTGATACATAATGGAAAAAAATTCATATCAATTACCATTTCCGAAGATATGGTTGGTCATAAACTTGGCGAGTTTTCACCAACCAGACAATTTTCAGGTCATACTCCAGCAGATAAAAAAGCTAAACAAGTAGCAGCAGCAGAATCCGGAACTAAGAAAGACTCAAATGAAAAAAAATAAACAATTAACAAATAAAGAAAATTTAGTTAAATCAATTAATAAAAACGTTAGGAGTAGTACAAGAAAGTTAGGGTTAATTTTGAGAGGTATAGTTGGTAAAAAAGTTGACCATGCTTTACGAGATCTAACTTTTGCTAACCAAAGGATATGTAAAGAAATAAAAAAAACTATACAATCAGCCGTAGCTAATGCAGAAAATAATTTTCAATATGATATTGATAAATTATTTGTAAAAGAAGCATATTGTGGAAAATCAATCGTAATGAAAAGATTTAGACCTAGAGCAAAAGGAAGAGCTAGCCCTATAAAAAAACCTTATAGTAATGTGACAATCATATTATCAGATAAACTTAAAAAGCTGGAGGATCATGGGACAAAAAGTTAATCCTATTGGTTTTAGATTAGGCGTTAACAGAGGATGGGACTCTGTTTGGTTTGCAAAAAAAAATCAATTTGGAATAAATCTAATTGAAGACTTCAAAATTAGAGAATATATAAAAAAAAATGTACTAAACTCAGGAATATCTAAAGTTATGATCGAAAGAACAACAAAAAAATGTTTTGTAACTATTTATACTTCTAGACCAGGTTTTGTTATTGGAAAAAAAGGAAGTGATATAGAAAAAATTAAAAAAAAATTGTCAAAATTAACCAGTCATGAGGTTACCTTAAACATTAAAGAAGTTAAAAAACCTGAACTAAATAGTTTTTTAGTTGCTGAAAATATATCTCAGCAATTGATAAAAAGAATTTCTTACAGGAGAGCTATGAAAAGAGCAATACAGTCTGCACTAAGACTAGGTGCAAAAGGAATAAAGGTTTGTGTAAGTGGAAGATTAGCTGGCAATGAAATTGCACGATCTGAATGGTTAAGCGAAGGAAGTATTCCCTTGCATACTTTAAGGGCGGATGTTGATTATGCTGAATCCGAAGCTTTAACTACCTATGGAATGATAGGAGTCAAGGTTTGGATATATAAAGGAAAAATATTTAGAAAAGAATTCAATCAGGAGACTAGTAAAATTTAATCATGATGCAGCCAGCAAGAACGAAATACAGAAAAGCACATAAAGGGCGAATTCATGGAAAAGCTTCCAGGTGTAATAAGCTTAATTTTGGTGAATATGGAATAAAAGCATTACAGCCAGATAGAATTATCTCAAATCAAATTGAGGCAGCGAGAGTGGCGTTAACAAGATATATGAAAAGAACTGGAAAAGTATGGACAAGAATATTTTCTAATATTCCTGTATCAAAAAAGCCCACGGAAGTGCGTATGGGCAAAGGGAAAGGAACTCCAGAATATTGGGTTTGCAGAGTAAAGCCCGGTAGAATTTTATTTGAAGTTGATGGAGTAACAGAATCAGTTGCTAAAGTAGCTTTATATAAAGCGTCAACAAAACTTCCAATTAAAACAAAATTTATAAAGAGATAATTTATGAAACTTAAAGAAATAAATAAACTTACAAAAGATCAATTACACAAAAATCTTGATAAATTTAAAAAAGATTTATTTAACCTAAGATTTAAAAAGTCTAATGGACAGTTAACAAATCCATCAAAGTTTAGGGAGACAAAAAAAACAATAGCAAGAATTAGTACATTAATTATTAAAAAATAATATGCCAAAGAAAATATTAAAAGGAAAAGTAATTAGTGATAAAAATAAAAAAACTATAGTTGTATTGGTAGAAAGAAAATATCAACATCCTTTTTTAAAAAAAATTGTTACTAATAAAAAAAAATACCATGCCCACGATGAAAAAAATAAGTTTAAAATTGGCGACATTGTACGTATTGAAGAATCAAAACCTTATTCTAAAAATAAACAATTTAAAGTATTAGAGGAAAGTAAATGATTCAAGTTCAAACAGAATTGTTTGTGGCAGATAATACAGGAGCAAAAAAAATTGAATGCATCAAGGTTTTAGGTGGTTCAAAGCGAAGATATGCTTCGATTGGAGACACAATTGTAGTTAGCGTAAAAGAAGCTATTCCAAGGGGAAAAGTAAAAAAAGGCTCAGTATACAAAGCTGTAATAGTAAGAACTAAACAGGGTATTTTTAGAAATGATGGTTCAAAAGTAAAATTTGACAATAATGCAGCAGTGCTAACCGATGAAAAGGGTGAACCATTAGGAACACGAATTTTTGGTCCAGTAACGAGAGAACTGAGATCAAAAGGTCAAATGAAAATAATTTCATTAGCACCAGAGGTTTTATAATTTATGAATTTAAAAAAAGGAAATTTGGTAAAAGTACTAACAGGTAAGGATAAAAATAAGTCAGGAGAAATTATTGAAGTAATAAATAGATTAAATAAAGCAAAAGTTAAAGGCATAAATATGGTTAAAAAACATTTAAAAACAACAAAAGAGAAAAAGGGAGGAATTATATCTAAAGAAAATTTTATTCATTTATCAAATTTAAAGAGAGCAGAGGTTAAAAAAGACAAAATTGAAACAAAAAAAGGAATTAATAAAAAATGATACCAAGATTAAAAGAGTTATATTATTCTAAAATACAAACTGATTTGGTTAAAAAGCTTTCTTTAAAAAATAAATTAATGAGCCCAAAATTTAAGAAAGTTGTTATTAATATGGGATTGGGAACTGATGGAAATGATAAAAAAATTTTAAAATCTTATTCAGACGATATTGCCATGATAACTGGACAAAAACCGATTGTTACGAAATTTAAGAAATCAATATCAAACTTTAAAACAAGAAAGAACACAGGAGCTGGTTTAAAAGTAACTTTAAGAAAAAATAAAATGTACGAATTTATTGATAGACTCGTTAATATAGCACTTCCAAGAATAAAAGATTTTAGAGGTTTAAATTCATTAAGTTTCGACAAATTTGGTAATTATACTTTTGGAATTAAAGAGCATGTTGTTTTTCCAGAAGTAAATTTTGATAAAGTTGAAAAAATACGTGGTTTAGATATTACAATTGTAACTCATGGCACAAATAAGAATCATAATTTAGCTTTATTAGAGGGATTTAACTTTCCTTTTAAGAAAGAAAATAAAAACTGATTTTAAAAATTTATGGCAAAAAAAAGTTCAGTAAATAGAAATAAAAAAAGAATAGCATTGAGTTTGAAATTTGCAAATAAAAGAAAAAAATTAAAAAAAATAATTATGAATAAAAAAGCAAGTTTAGAAGAAAGATTTAAAGCCCAAATGAAATTGTCAAAATTGCCAAGAAATTCATCTAAAATTAGAGTAAAAAACAGATGTGAAATAACCGGAAGATCCCATGGAGTTTATAGAAAATTAAAAGTTTCAAGAATAACTTTGAGGCAATTAGCTTTAGCGGGAAAAGTACCTGGAATGGTAAAGTCAAGTTGGTAAGAAAGGAAGAAATATATGAGTTTAACAGATCCTATAGGTGATATGATAACAAGAATTCGTAATGGTCAAATGAGATCATACGTTAAAATTGAAATGCCAGCGTCATCTTTTAAAGGTAAAATTTTAGAAATACTTAAAAGAGAAGGTTTTATTTTGAATTATTCACTGGATCAAACTGAAGAAAAAAAAACAAAATTTTCAATTAATTTAAAATATAATTCGGGTTCACCAGTGATAAATAATATTGAAAGAATTTCTAAACCAGGAAGAAGATTTTATTCGAGCGCTCAAAGTATTCCGAAAATACAAAATGGCCTAGGTATAGCGATTATTTCGACTCCCAAAGGTGTAATGACCGATACTGAAGCAAGAAAAGCTAAAGTCGGTGGTGAAATTATTTGTAAGGTATTTTAATGTCAAAAATTGGTAAAAAAAAAATTTTAATTCCGAAAGAAGTCAATTTGACAATTAATGGTGACAGTCTTGATATAAAAGGTCCCCTTGGTAGCAAGAAAATTAATCTAGATACAAAACTTTTTGAAGTAAACGTTAATAAAAACAACGAATTATCAATTAAACCCAAAGTAAAAAATGATGATGTTAAAAAGATGTGGGGTATGAATCGGAGCCTATTAAATAATACTGTTATTGGAGTTAATAAGGGTTTTGAGAAAACTTTAGAAATGACGGGTATTGGTTATAAAGCTGCTATAAAAGGCAATAGCTTGAACTTACAACTTGGTTATAGTCATGGTACTGATTTTGAGATTCCAAAAGATGTAAAAATTAACGTTGAAAAACAAACGGTGATTAAAATCAGCGGTTTAGATAAACAGCTGGTTGGTACGGTTGCGTCAAAAATAAAATCATATCGAACTTCCGAGCCATATAAAGGTAAAGGTATAAAAGAAAAAGGAGAATATGTGCTACGCAAAGAAGGTAAAAAGAAATAAAAAATGAGACTAGATAAAATAAATAAAAAAAAATTGAGAATAAGAAATAAATTAAAAAAATCCAATACAAATAATAGATTAAGATTAACCGTGAATAGATCTTCCAAAAATATTTCTGCTCAAATAATAGATGATATAAATAACAAGACTATAGTTGCCGCATCTTCGGTAGAAAAAGATATTAAGAAAAATACTAAAACAAAGAAATCGGATTTATCATTATTTGTTGGTGAAACACTTGCAAAAAGAGCAATTATAAAAAATATTACCAAAGTATATTTTGATAGAGGTCACTACAAGTTTCATGGAAGAATTAAATTATTAACAGATGCTTTAAGAAAAAATGGCTTGGAGTTTTAAAAAATGCAAAAAGATGAATTAAAAGAAAAATTAATCTATATAAATCGTATTACAAAAGTAGTTAAAGGAGGGAGGAGATTTGCCTTTTCAGCCCTTGTAGTAGCTGGAAATCAATCTGGAAAATTAGGAGTTGCTCATGCTAAAGCGAAACAGGTTACAGATGCAATTAAAAAAGCCACAGATTTAGCTAAAAGAAGAGTAGTACATATTCCACTTAAAGAAGGAAGAACGTTACATCATGACGTTGTGGCAAAAGAAGGCTCGGGAAAAGTGATTTTAAGATCGGCCCCCAGGGGAACAGGAATTATAGCAAGTGGAGCAATAAGAGCGGTATGTGAGGTTACAGGAATAAAAGATATTGTCGCTAAATCGTTAGGTTCATCAAATTCTCATAATGTAGTTAGAGCTTGCATGAAAGGATTATTGAATCAACTTTCACCAAAAAATATTTTTTATTTACGTGGAAAAAAAAATCTGAAATAACTGAGAATAAAATATAAATGTATCTAAATTCGATAAATTATAAAGTAAAGACTAAAAAAATTAGATTAGGTAGAGGTATAGGATCTGGTAAAGGTAAAACATCAGGCCGAGGTCATAAGGGCCAGAAAGCCCGTTCAGGGATAGCAATAAAAAGTTTCGAAGGTGGGCAAATGCCGTTGTATAGAAGGCTTCCCAAAAGGGGTTTTAACCCAATTAAAAAAAATAAAATTGGAATAATAAATCTTCAAAAATTACAAGAATTTATATCTAAAGGAAAAATAAATACAAAAATTTTTATTAATTTAAATGAACTTAAAAAAAATAAGATTTTAAAAAATAAAGTAAATAAAATTAAATTATTGGGCAATGGTGATATTAAAGATAAAATTAATCTTGAGGTTGATTTTATTTCAAAATCTGCAAAAGAAAAAATTGAAAAAAAAGGTGGTTCAATAAAATTAACAACAAAAAAAATTTGAAGAAAGATATTATCAATGATTGGCAACCCTTCTCAATCTAGTGACTTAAAGAATCGTGTCCTTTTTACTATTATAATATTATCAATTTATAGACTAGGTACATTTATACCAATTCCGGGTATAGACCCACAATCATTACAAGAACTTATGAGCTCTAATCAAAGAGGTTTGTTGGGAATGTTTAACGTATTTGCTGGAGGAGCTATTGCACGTATGGCTCTTTTTGCGCTGGGAATTATGCCATATATTTCGTCTTCTATTATTGTACAATTATTAACAGGAGTTTCCGATTATTTCAAAAATCTTAAAAATCAAGGTGAAACAGGAAGGAAAAAGATTACTCAAATTACTAGATATGGAACAGTTTTATTGGCTACAGTTCAAGGTTATGGATTGTCAGTTGGATTAGAATCAGCAGAAAACTTGGTAATTAATCCTGGAATTTTTTTTAGAATTAGTACAGTAATAACGATAGTAGCTAGCACAATGTTTTTAATGTGGTTAGGTGAACAAATTACTCAAAGAGGAATTGGTAATGGAATTTCGTTAATTATATTTTCTGGTATTGTAGCAGAAATCCCAAGGGCTCTTGTAACAACTTTTGAACTAGGTAGAACAGGTGCAGTTTCATCAATAATGATAATCTCTATATTTTTATTGTTAATTTGTACAATTATTTTTATTGTTTTTATGGAAAGAGCCTTAAGAAAAATATTGATTAATTATCCAAGGAGACAAATGGGAAGCAAAATGTATGGAGGTGAATCATCACATTTACCTTTAAAAATTAATTCTGCTGGAGTAATACCTGCAATTTTTGCATCTGCTTTATTGTTGTTACCAATTACATTTTCAAATTTTACATTTTCACAAAATGAAATATTTTTAAATATATCTTCTCTTTTTTCACAGGGTAAACCCCTCTATATGATTTTGTATGGATCTGGAATTATATTCTTTACCTTTTTTTATACTTCAATAGTTTTTAATCCACATGAAACCGCTGAAAATTTAAGAAAATATGGTGGTTATATACCGGGAATTAGACCAGGTGAAAGTACAGCTTTTTATATAGATAATATCTTAACCAAACTAACAACAATTGGAGCTTTATATTTAGCATTAGTATGTTTGATGCCAGAATTCCTAATAGCCAAATATCCAATTCCGTTTTATTTAGGTGGCACATCAATATTGATTGTTGTAATTGTTGCAATGGATACGGTAACTCAAGTTCAAACAAGACTAATGAGCAGCCAGTACCAAAATTTAATTAAAAAAGCAAAATTTGGGAATTAATGAATCTAATAATGTTCGGCCCCCCAGGTTCAGGAAAGGGTACACAATCGAATAATATAATCAATAATTTTAATTTAAAGCAAGTTTCCACCGGAGATTTATTAAGAAGTGAAATTAAAATTCAAACAGACCTTGGTAAAAAAATTGAATCGACAATAAACAATGGCGAACTTGTATCTGATGATGTTGTCAACACCTTAATTAAAAAAATTATTTCAGACCCTAAAAATTTTAATAGACTAATCTTTGATGGATATCCAAGAACTATAACTCAAGTTTATAGTTTAGAAAAATTGTTAATAGAATTTAATCAGAAAATCTCAATTGTTTTTTACTTGCACGTTGACAAAGAAATAGTTTCAAAAAGAGTAAATGGAAGAGTTATTTGCAGCAAGTGTTTTAGAATATTTAATGTTTACCTCAATCCACCAAACGCAAAAAATCATAAATGTGAAAAAAAATATCTAGAAAAAAGGATCGATGATAATTCTAAAACTATTTTAAATAGGTATGAAACTTATGTTACAAAAACAAAGTCTATATTAGATTATTACAAAAAAATGAAGCTTCTCCTCGAAATCGATGGAAATCAAAAAATAGCTGAAATTTACCATAAAATAAAGGGTATTTTGGAAAATATAAGAGATTGACATTATGTTTTCTTTTTATATAAGTTTCCTTGAAAAAATCTAACATCATTAATTTATGGCTCGTATAGCAGGTATCAATATTCCTCAAAATAAGATAGTTCGCATTGGTTTAACTTATATATATGGGATTGGAAATAAAAACTCTCAGGAAATTTGCAAAAACTTAAATATTGTATCTAGCAAAAGAGTTAATCAACTTACCGATGATGAAATTTTAAAAATCAGAGAATATATTGATAAAAACATCGACGTGGAAGGTGAATTAAGAAGAGAAACTTCGTTAAATATAAAAAGATTGATTGACTTGGCTAGCTATAGAGGATCAAGACATAAAAAAAAACTACCAGTTAGAGGTCAACGTACTCGCTGTAATGCCAGAACTAGAAAAGGTAAAGCAATAGCGATAGCTGGAAAAAAAATAACTCCATTGAAGAAATAATATATGGAAGATAAAAAAAAAAAAGATTCGATGAATACGAATATAAAAAAGCTTGATACTAAAGACTCCAGTCTTATAGAAAAAAAAAAGTCTGGTATTTTTAAAAAAAAAAAAATTAAAAAACATGTTACTAGTGGGATTGCTTATGTAAAGTCAACATTTAACAATACTATTATTTCAATTGCCGACCTTCATGGCAATGTAGTTGCGTGGTCTTCTGCTGGAAAGAAAGGATTTAAGGGATCTAGAAAATCAACTCCATATGCTGCCCAAATTGCGGCAGATGAAGTTGCCTCAAAAGCTTTAGAACATGGAATGAAAATATTATCTGTTGAAGTTAAAGGCCCAGGCTCTGGTAGAGAAACGGCTTTGAGAGCATTACAAGCTAAGGGTTTCAAAATAACCTCAATTAAAGATACAACTCCATTACCACATAATGGATCAAGACCACCAAAAAAAAGGAGAGTATAAATGGAAAAAATGCAAGAGTTAGTAAATGATAAAAATTGGAAAGCATTGATTAAACCGTCAAAAATAGATGTTAAAACTCATGACAATAAATCATTAGCCACAATTACAGCTGAGCCTTTAGAAAAAGGCTATGGTTTGACAATTGGAAATTCCTTAAGAAGAATATTGCTTTCATCTATAAGAGGCTCTGCGGTAACCTCAATACAAATAGATGGAGTGTTGCATGAATTTTCATCAATCAAAGGTGTTAGAGAAGATGTAACTGATATAGTTTTAAATGTTAAATCACTAGCATTAAAATCTCATTCTGAAGGTCCAAAAAAATTAATTTTGGACGCATCTGGACCAGGTGAAATAAAAGCAAATAATATATTAGAGAATCCCGATGTTGAAATTTTAAACCCAGAATTCACAATTTGTAATCTTGATGAAGGAACAAAATTTCATATGGAATTAACTGTTAATTCAGGAAAGGGATACGTTCCAGCAAATTTAAACAAAATAAAAGATCCACCATTGGGATTGATTGTAATAGACTCTTTGTTTAGTCCAGTAAAAAAAGTGTCTTATTCAGTAAGCACAGCTCGCGAAGGTAAAGCTTTAGACTACGATAAATTAACGTTAGAAATTGAAACTAATGGATCTATAGCTGCTGATGATGCCTTGGCATATGCAGCAAGAATTTTTCAGGATCAACTCTCAATGTTTGTTAATTTCGACGAACCAAAAGAAGCTATACCTCAACAAATAGCAGTTGAGCCAGAATTTAACAAAAGCTTACTCAAAAAAGTCGATGAACTAGAACTATCAGTTCGATCTATGAATTGTTTAAAAAATGATAATATAATTTATATTGGAGATTTGGTTCAAAAAACAGAAAGCGAAATGTTAAGAACTCCTAATTTCGGTAGAAAATCACTTAATGAAATAAAAGAAGTGCTAGGCAGCATGTCCTTATTTTTAGGCATGGAAGTTCCTAATTGGCCTCCCGATAATATTGCTGAATTATCTCAAAAATTAGAGGAAAACATTTAAATTAAAATGAGACATGGACTGCATCATAGGAAATTAAATAGGACTTCAGAGCATAGAAAAAGTTTAATTAAAAACTTGCTAAATTCGCTAATAAAATATGAACAAATTACAACAACATTACCTAAGGCAAAGGTATTAAAACCGAAAATAGATAAGGTTATTACATTGGGAAAAAAGGATACTTTGTCTAATAAGAAAAACTTATTTTCAAAACTACAGGATAAGATAAATACTAGAAAAGTTACTAACATTTTATCAAAAAGATATTTAAATAGAAAAGGTGGTTACTCAAGAATAATTAAGGCTGGATTCAGATATGGTGATGGAGCATCTTTGGCAATTATTGAATTGGTTGACCGTGACGTAAATGCAAAAAAGCTAAATGTAAAGAAAAAAGCTAAAGAAAACAAATCAGAAACTACTCCTGAAAATTTCAAAGAAAAAAAAAAATAATTTTCTTATTATTAAAAATAAAAAATACAAACTTTTCTTTTAATGGTTAAGATTCTTCTAGTTGAAAAAGATTTTGTTAATTCAAGAATTGATAGATGGATTAAAAAAAATATCTACCAAGTTCCTCAAAGTCTCATAGAAAAAAGTTTGAGAAATAAAAATATTACAATTAATAAACTAAAAGTGAAAAGTTCATATAAACTTAAAATAGATGATAAAATATACTTAAATAATTTTAACCCAACATTTAATTACCATTTAAGAAATAAAAAAAAATATATACCCACCAAAAGAGATATAATAGATAGCGATACTTTCATAGTGGAAGATAACGAAAACTTTTGTGTAATTAATAAACCTTATGGTCTGCCTGTCCAAGGTGGCAGCAAGATTAAAAAAAATTTAATTGATTTATTTAGGGAAAATAAAATTTTTGAAAGTTCCAAGCCTTTTATCGTCCATAGAATAGATAAAGAAACTTCAGGAATTCTTATTATTGCCAAAAATAGAAAATATGCTCAATTATTTACTTCATTATTTAGAATTAGAAAAATTCACAAATCCTATTTATCTATTTGCCATGGTGAAATGGAAAAAGCCAAAGGTAGATTTTCTGGTGATTTAATTCGTTATGAAAAAAATAGAAAAATATCTGAAGGTGCCATTACTAATTACAAAATTTTAGATAAAAATACCAATTCTACGTTTCTTATTTTAAATCCGATAACAGGTAGAAAACATCAGATTAGAAAACAATTATTTTCAATTGGATTTCCAGTTATAGGTGATTCAAAATATAATTTCCCAGAAAACAAAATAAATAAAAATAATAAACTTATGTTACATGCCTATTCTATAAAATTTATAATCAATGAAAAAAAATATAAATATACTGTTAATTTACCAAATTATTTCAAAAAAATGTTATTAAAAAAAAGATTAAATTTATTTAAAAACTCTTAAAAAATTATTAATTATTTTCTGGTTTATATATTTATAGTTATTTTTTTTAATAGAGCAAAGATTGGTTATTCCTTTACCGTAAATACCACAAGGTACTATATTTTTATAAATTTCAAGATCATTAGAAATATTTATGGAAAAACCGTGAAATGCAATCCATCTTTTAACTCTAATTCCGATTGCCGCCACTTTCTTAGCGTTACCATTAACATTTACCCAAATACCAATATTTTTTTTGTCATTAAATGATTTGATTCCATATTCTTTTAAAATTTTAATTATGCAATTTTCGATATCTTTTATTAATTTTCTAATATCCCTCTCCCTTTCATTAAGATTTAATACAAAATAAACAACTTTTTGACCAGGTCCATGATATGTAATTTTTCCACCCCTTGATGTTTTTGAGACAGTAATTGACTTATTTAATATTTCCTTTTCTTTAGAGCGAGTTCCTGCAGTAAAGATTGGTTTATGTTCCAAAATCCATAATAATTCAGGTTTTTTTCCATTTATTACATCTTCTACTCTTTTATCTAAAAATTTTAAAGCAACATCATAATCTATCAATTTTTTACTTTTTTTAACTTCGATTGCCATTTTAAAATTGTAATTATTAAATATATAAATTAATAGTTCAGCTAATTATTTAATACAAATATTATGGTTTTAGTTAAAAAAATAAAGGACAGAAAAGTTAATGTTGATTTTAATAAAGAATTTATTAGAGTTATTAACGAAAAAATAAGAAATCAAGATACTGATTTTTTAGCTAAATCGTTAAAGGAATTATTACCCGCAGACTCCGCAGATATTATAGAAAATTTAAGTCCAGAAAATAGATCTAAATTAATCGAACTTGAAGGATTTAATATAGATCCTGAAATATTTGTTGAACTTAACGAATCCATTCAGACTGAAATTTTTTTACTTTTATCAGTAGAGTCTATTGCTAGTTTATTAAAAAAATTGGAATCTGATAATGCGCTTAAGATTCTTGAAAATTTAGATCAATCTAAAAAAGAAACTGTTTTAAATAGATTACCTCCAAAAGACAGATTTTTATTAGAAGAAGCTTTAAGTTATCCCGAAGATACTGCTGCAAGAATTATGCAAAGAGAATTTACTGCTATTCCGAGCAATTGGTCAGTTGGACAAACAATAGATTATTTAAGAGAAAATAAAGAATTACCAGATGAGTTTTTGGAAATCTTTATTGTTGATAGTGATTTTAAACCAATTGGAACAGTTCCTTCATCAAAAGTATTAAGAATGGCAAGAGAAACTAAAATGAACTTAATTATGAGAGAAATGCAAGTTTTGATTCCAGTAAATATGGACCAAGAAGAGGTGGGTCATACATTTGAAAACTACAATCTTACTTCTGCTGGAGTCGTAAATAAAAATAATAAATTAGTCGGAATGATTACTAGTGATGATATTTTAACTGTTGTAAAAGAAGAAGCAGAAGAAGACGTTCTTAGACTTGCTGGAGTGGGAGACGAAGAGATAACGGACAGTATTTTGAGAAAGACAAAGAGAAGATTTAATTGGTTGCTGTTAAATTTGTTTACAGCTTTGTTAGCAACATGGGTAATAAGCAAATTTGGAGCCACAATAGAACAAATGGTTGCATTAGCTTTTTTAATGCCGATAGTGGCTTCCATGGGAGGTAATGCTGGCATGCAAACTTTAGCTGTTACAGTTAGAGCTATAGCTACCAAGGAACTTTCTTCAGAAAATTTTAACAAAATAGTATCAAAAGAATTTGTAATTGGAATCTTAAATGGAATAATATTTGCAATAATTGCTGGAATTGTAGTTCAACTATGGTTTAGAGAAATCAATTTAACAGTTATAATTGCCGTTTCCATGATACTAAATATGATCGTCGCGGGATTGTTTGGAATTCTGGTTCCAGTGTCGCTTAAGAAATTCAATATCGACCCCGCAATAGCCTCTAGTGTTTTTGTAACAACCATTACAGATGTGATAGGATTTTTATCTTTTTTGGGCATTGGAAGTTATTTCTATTACAGCTAAATATTATCTATTAACCTTGTAGAGCCAAGATAGTAGGCGATAAATAATTTATATTTTTTATTTTTTTTAACTGGCGTAGTTTGTTTGTTAATGTCGAGTAATTCAATATAATCTATTTTTTTAACACCAAATTCATATATTTTATTTTTAATTTCTTTTAAAATATTTTTTTTCATAATTGATGATTTCTTGCTTTTATAAAGTAATTTATAAACCCTAGAAGCTATAATAAAATCATTTTCTGAGAGCAAAAAATTTCTAGAAGAACAAGCAACTCCATTTTTTTCTCTGATAGTTTTGCATGAAACAACTTTTGTCTTAATTTGATTTTTATTTATGAATTCTTCAATAATTTTTAACTGCTGCATATCTTTTTCACCTAAGAAAATTTTGTTTGGGTTAATTATTTTTATAAATCTATCAATTACATCCACTACTGCCCTAAAGTGACCAGATCTAGATTTTCCGCATAATTTTTTACTAAACGAACTAATCTTAATATTTTTATTAGAACCAAACGGATATATTTGTTTTGTTGTTGGCAAATAAAGATAATCAACATTGTATTTTCTAAGTATTGATATGTCTTTTTTAATATTTCTCGGATATTTTTTGTAGTCGATAATTTCGTTAAATTGAGGCTTGTTGACAAATATAGTAACAATTGTTTTTTTACATAGTGAAATACTTTTTTTTAATATGTATATGTGTGCTTTATGTATGGTACCCATAGTTGGAACAAAGCCTAAATTTTTTTCTTTCTTTAATATTTGAAGAAGTTTTCTTTTACTATGAATTATTTTCATTTGTAAATTTTAATTATAATATGTAAAAGATACAAATGATAAAACAGGCAATTATTCCATTAGCTGGCTTGGGTACAAGATTATTACCGCTTACGAGTGTACTACCAAAAGAACTTTTACCGATTAATGGTAAACCAGGATTAGAATATATTTTGGAGGAAGGTGTAAATGCCGGTATCAAAGAATTTATTTTTATTATTTCTAGCAGGAAAAAAGAAATTAAAAAATATTTTTATAATGATTCATTCTATAAAAAAATAATTAAAAAAAAAAATAAGAACAAAAGACTTAAGCTGGAATTTGCAAAAATAAGAAAATACAAGAAAATAATTAAATTTGTTTATCAAGATGTACCACGTGGCACAGGAGATGCTCTGTTAAAATGTAAAAAATATATTAGGTCGAATTATTTTTTAATGCTTTTACCAGACGATTTAATATTAAAAAGCAACTGTTCTCATTCAATGATCAAATTACACATGAAATATAAATCATCCGTCATTGCATCTAAAAAGGTTAAAAAAAAGGATGTTTCCAGATGGGGTATATTTGATTTTAAAAAAATCAATAAAAATAGTTTTTTAATTAAAGACGTGGTAGAAAAGCCCACTATAAAAAACGCTCCGTCAAATTATGCAATTATTGGTCGATATATATTACCAAAGGAAATATTTAAAATACTTCAAAATCAAAAACCAGGTCAAAATGGTGAAATTCATATAACCGATGCAATTAAAACTTTGATAAATAAAAATGAAAAATTTCTAGGACATATTTTTTCTGGTAAGTATTTAGATTGTGGTACCATGGCAGGCTATATAAATTCATCAATAAAAATTTCTAAATTATAATTAATGAAAATTTGCGTTATAGGAACGGGTTATGTTGGTCTTGTTACCGGTGTTTGTTTTGCTGATCTTGGAAACATAGTTCGTTGCGTTGATACAGATGTTCATAAAATAAAAAAATTAAATTATGGATCTGTGCCAATTTATGAACCGGGTTTAGAAGAACTGGTCAAAAAATGTTACAAAGATAAAAGATTGATTTTTACCACAGATTTAAAAAAATCAGTTACACATTCTGACATTATATTTGTTTGTGTTGGCACTCCTACAATAAAAAAAGCTAACTCAGCAGATTTAAAATATGTTTTCAAAGTAGCAAGAGACATAAGCAAATGTATAAAAAAATTTAAGATTGTAATAATTAAATCAACTGTTCCGGTAACCACTGGAGACAAAGTTGAAAAAATTATTAGTTTAAAAATAAGGAGAAAATTATTTGAAATTGTATCAAATCCTGAGTTTTTAAGAGAGGGTGAGGCTATTCGTGATTTTAAATATCCTGATAGAATTATAATAGGTACAGAAAATAAAAGAGCTATTAAAATTTTAGCTAACCTCTACGACCCAATTATTAAAAAGGGAGCAATATATTTTAAGACATCTCGCAGGAGTGCCGAGTTAATTAAATATGCATCGAATGCTTTTTTGGCTACAAAAATTTCATTCATAAATGAATTGGCCAACTTATGCGAAAAAATTGGAATTAATACAGAAGATATAGCAATAGGAATGGGTCTTGATAAAAGAATTGGTAGTAGATTTTTAAGAATAGGCCCGGCATATGGCGGTTCTTGTTTTCCAAAAGATACGAGAGCTTTAGTCAGTATTGGCAAGAAATATAAAGCAAATATGTCAATAGTTAGATCAGTTATTAACTCAAATGAGAAAAGGCGATCTTTACTAACAAATAGAATTTATGAGATTATGTCTAATAAATTAAAAAACAAAATAATCACTTTTTTGGGAGTAACATTCAAAGCAAATACGGATGATATGCGTATGTCATCAAGTTTATCAATGATACCAAATCTATTAAGAAAAGGTGCTATCGTGCGTTATTGCGATCCTTCTGGAAAAAAAAAAGAATTCGATAAATTTAGTAAAGTTAGTTTTCATTCTAATGTAGCAAAAGCCTGCTTCAAAAGCGATTTAATCGTTATACACACAGAATGGAACGAATTTAAATTACTTGAATTTAATAAAATTGTTAAAAAAAGTAATTTTAAAATATATGATATGCGAAATTTATATTCCAGCAAATTAATGAAAAAAAATAAAATTAACTATTTCAGTATCGGCAAGTAATCTATTTTAATTCGAATATAGCATCAATTTCAACAGCAGCATCAAGAGGCAATGAGTTTGCGCTTATTGCTGCTCTTGTGTGTTTGCCGTTCTCGCCAAATACAGCAAAAATAAGTTCAGAAGCAGCATTGATAATTTTAGGTTGATCAATAAATTCGTTTGTTGAGTTAACATATCCTGTTAGTTTAATGCAGTTAGCAATATTTTCTAATCTCTCGTTGCATGCTTTTTTAATCTGAGCAATTATATTAATTGCACATAGTTTTGCTGCAGCTTGACCTTGTTCAATAGTTAAATCTTTTCCTAGTTTTCCCTTTGTTATTTTTCCATTAGAATCAATTGATATTTGACCGGAAATAAATAATAGATTTTCCGTTTTTTTGTACGCTATATATGCACCTACAGGACCGGGCGCTTTTGGAATTTCTAAATTTAATTTTTTTAGATTTTCGTAAACTGACATGGAATGTTTATTTAAAAATAATAAAACTTTACTTCATTAAATAAGCAGAAGATGAGATTGAAAAAATTATTTTTTTCTCAAACTTCCAATTTTTTCTTTCAACTTATCCATTATTCCCATTTTAGGTTTATAATCAGGTGTTTCAAGAATTTTTTTATTTCCCAAATCAGCAAATGATTTTGCATTATAAAATTTTCCAAGTGCGTTAGGAGATCCATCTTTTTTTTTAAATAATTTTTTAATACCGCATCCGAGAGCACCCGGAGATATTTTATGCTTGTTGATGCAATCTGTACCGATAGTATCAGCTAAGGTTTTTTTTTCTTCTGCAATAGCAATTGTAAAAGAAAGCAATATTGTAGTTAATAGTATTATAATTTTTTTCATAAATAATTGCCTTTTATTTTATTAGATCACTCAGAGATTTTGATTCTCCAAATTTTTTCCAAATTGATTTATTATTTGCTTTATTTTTTTTACTAGAGTTAGTAATGTTATCACTTAAAATAGCTTTAGTTTTACATATTGAATATTGTATAGAAAATTTCTTTAAATTTTTACAATCAACTGCCTCTTTAGAGTAAGCATTAACAGTAGAAAAGATTATTAATGTTAAGAATATAATTAGAGTTTTCATATATAGTCACTTTTTTTTTCTTTTGTTTCTATCATATTCTTTTCTTTTCTCAATCAATATTAAAGCTTCTTCCATAATAATTTCACTAGGGTCTTTTTCTTCAGGAATAGTAGCATTAAGAGATTTATACTTTATATATGGGCCAAATTTGCCTTTCATAATTCTGACAGGTTTTTTATCTTCTGGATGCTCACCTAAATCTTTAATTAAAGAAGAGGACACCCTACCAGGTTTAGCTTCGGCTATAAGCGTTATAGCTCTGTTAAGACCTATTGAAAATATTTCTTCAGCATTTTCTATTCTTGCAGATTTGTTTTCGCATTTTAGATAAGGGCCAAATCTTCCTGAATTCAAAGTTATTTCTTTTCCATTTTCAGGATTAATTCCCAAACTTTTAGGTAATGAACACAGAAATTTACTTTTGTCTAAATCAATACTGTCTATAGATATACCTTTTGGTATAGAAATATTTTTAAATTTACTTTCATTGATCTTTTTAGTTTTCCTCTTTTTATTTTTATTTTCTGTTTCAACTA